>Ga0080013_1004851_pt1 | contig 12959 bp, 13 predicted proteins | sample ETNvirenome_6_85_FD_69236 | JGI IMG/M metagenome (GOLD analysis project Ga0080013, IMG submission 69236) | Marine viral communities from the Pacific Ocean - ETNP_6_85 (SPADES assembly) (version 2) | ecosystem: Environmental > Aquatic > Marine > Oceanic | place: Pacific Ocean | collected 2013-06-19 | reverse complement strand
AGGGTTATCACTCTCTAGTTGAACAAGTCTCTCTTTTACTAGATCGTTAGTCCTTCCAACGACATCAATAAGAGTATCAGTAATATCTGAAACACAATGTTTAGCTACCCCCTCAAATGTTTTGTTGGCATCTTTAGAGACCTCGGCTAACACTGGGTCTGAAACTTTAGAAACGTAATCACCTAAAGCTTGAGCATTAAAAGAAACTGATAACTTTTCTTTTACATCCTCGACACTGATTGCCCTGTTAGGATTGTAGGCAGTGCCTAATCTTTTCTCGGCAGAAACACCTCTCACGAGATCTTCATATATTTTCGTGAAAGCTTGAGATGCAATCTCATACTCATCAATAGCCTTGACTACTAAAGATTTGAATTGAGAGTAGTAAGGGGTAGCAACAATCCTACGACCATCTCTATAAGCAATAGAATTGTCTTTAACTACATTCGCAATTTTTTTCTCAGCTTGTTTCAAAGCTTTGAATTGAGGATTTTTTGGGTCGAATAATGCTAATGTAGATTTAACAACAGTTCCATTCGAGCCATATTTTTTTTCAAGATAGACCGCTCCTACGCTATCAACCTTATATGGACTGATGGACTTCACGTTCAATTCTACAATGATAAACTTACCATTGAGAGTTTTCTCAATATTTATTTTTGTCATGATATAAAAACTTTCATAATTAATAATTTAGATTTAATTGAAGTATATAAAATACTTCTTAGAATTTCACCTCAATGAAACTCTAAGAAATATTTTATAGAGGGGATAGTTTCCCTCTATAAATTTTCATTAATTTATTTACTTAAATTAATTGTCAAGGCATCGTTTCCGTGTATACCGAAACTCTCTTTGATTTTGAATTCAATGTCATCTAAGCAAAATTCAGCCAACACGTTAAGAAAATCTTTATTGTTAAGACTTTTTAACTCCCCATTAAAGCATACAGTCTTTCTTTCCTGCAATTTTTCTTTATCGACATTTAATTTTAGTTTTACTGATAATGTTTTTTTCACTTTTTTTTACTCCTTAAGATTTAATGTTTAAATGAAGTATTCAAAATACTTCTTAGAATTTCATCGTAATGAAACTCAAAGAAATATTTTATAGAGGGGATAGCTCCCCTCTATAAATTTATTTATTTTTTAGTTGATCAATCCTGCATCAAGTAAACTTTTAGCAGTTCTTTGATACGAGCCTTGTAAGCTATTAATTTTTCCACTATCGACCAACTCTTGAAAATAATCTATAACTTGATAAAATAAATTAACTTGATCATCCTTTAAATTGTCATTCTCATAATTAATAATAAATTCTGCTATATCCATTTTATTAACTCCCCTTATTTAACTTGTTAGTTTCAATATTAATTTGTTTTACAATAAAGCTTTTTATTTTGTTTTGCTTATCGTCAAATTCTTTCTTTTCTTTCTCGGACTTTGGCGAACTAACGCACGAGAATTTCACTTTGCTTAAAACTTTGTTGATAGCTAGGCAACTATTAAGGTTTTTAGATTGCTCAGGGCTAAGGTCAAAAGCTTCTATGAAGTCTTTCACCTTGTCGCCATCATAACTATCAACCCCCTCTTGCTCTACATATCCCTTCTCATTAATAAAAAGGACTACAGCACTTGAGTAAGTGGATTTTTTTGGTTTATTCCAAATACCTTTTTTTAGGTTGAATGTTTGATGAACCACTCTGTCGCCCTTCTTTCCATTAGTTTCAACCCAAGACCGCCTTTGTGTCTTGCCTCTGAAACCGAACGGATAATTTTCTACAACGTAAGCATTTTCTACACTATCTGCAAAAATTCTAGTTTTATTAATTTCTTTATAATCCATTGTATTACCTTTCTAAGATTTAAAATTTAAAATGAAGTACAAAATACTTCTTAGAATTTTACCGTAGTAAAACTCAAAGAAATATTTTGAAGGGGGATAGACCCCCCTTCAAATTATTATAATCCTACTTGGTGAAGTGCAGTCTCTAATTCACTAAAAAACCTTTTAGGAATTTTTGATCCATCCTCAAAAGTTTTAGATGTAAATATTTTAGTTTTAGGATTTACATCTATAGTTTGAATATCAAGCCCATCATTGCGATCATACTTTCTCAAAAGAATTTCTTGATCATCATCAAAGTTAAAACTGACACCATTATTGTTTCTTAACACAGTGTTGCCAACTCTTATTTTTTCATGAATACCCAAGTCTAATTCTTTATCATCACATACATACCAATCCGAATAATTTTTTGAAACAATCCATTCATAAGAAACTCTATTTTCTTTTTTCATAATCTTATCACTTTCATTTATTAAAAATTTAATTTGAAGTAAGAATACTTCTTAAACTACCATTTATAATTCTCTTTTTTTGTGAATGTCTCATTCAACATTTATTAAGTAAACTTTTTTTAAATTATCGAAAACTTAACGATATGGTGAAACATTGTTTTTCCTTGATAAAGGTAAAGAATAAAATGATAGTTAAAGAAATATTCTTTGAGAGAATAGGATAACCGCTTTGGGTTTTCTTGGGTAATTCCTGAGCCAAAAGAATTGGCAAGTGGAACTCTGGCATTGAAGCTAACAAGCTTCTCTCAAAAAATTAAAAATTAGATATACTCTATATATAAGCATATTCTCATGATTTACAACCCCTATCAGTAAAATAATTAAATTAATTACAAATTAATCACTAAATCGCTAAGGATTGGATATAAGCCCTGTCAGTGCTGTTTGTCTTTGTTATGGTATATCGACACCTAAAAAGCACGATTGACTTATTACAAGGCATATATGGCACTATAAACACTATGATATCTTATATGATATATATCTCATGAGATTATCCCCCTTATCACTTTCATTTTTAAATTAATTAGGTTCTCATATAGTAAGTGCATGAACCCCTCATTTTGTTTCATATTTTTTAAACTTTTTTAAATGTATTTTATTTAATTTAATTATTGATATATATTCTCACAAATAACAATTCTCATGAGGTTTAATAATGGGCAACGTAGTAGATTTAAAATCAGGTAATAAAAAAAAGATTACTGAAAGAATGAGAAAGTTTTGTGAGTTTCTAGTGTATGGAATAGATGACAATGGAAACCCCCTTTCTCACAGTGAAGCCTATCGGAAGGCGTACAACTCTAAAGGTAATAGTAAAACTGTTTCAAAAGAAAGTGTAAGGCTATTAAAGAACCCCCTATTGACCCCCCTATTGAGTGAGCTAAGAGCAAGAAAAGATGCTAATACACAAGCCTCAGCCTTGAGTGAGAGAGACTATGTGTTGCAGAACATAAAGAAGATCATAGAAAATGTAGAAGAAAACGCATCAGCAAGGATGAGGGGTCTTGAACTCTTAGGAAAACACCACTCCCTATGGACTGATACGGTAGAACTCAAGCAGACTAATGCTGATGAGTTAAAGCAACAGCTAGCAACACGACTTGATGACCTACTGGGTAAAAGTGCCTAGCCTGTAACTTCCCTAGGGGGTTTATAACATCCCTTGATGGAGGGATATCTAGGAGGGGGTGACCCCCCTATAGCGACTAGCGTGTTGGAGCTACGCATATACACACAGTTCTCCTCAAACACATCACCTTTTTGACGAAAAACAAAAGACCCCTCCCCTATCTTCTTTTTTTGGGGGTTGGTGTGTTAGAAGGGGGGGAGGGTTATGTGTATCTAAAGTCTATATCTATACCTAGATATATTTCTAGTCTCACATCATATTAATCCTTATGATTATATCCCACCGATATAATATTTTTTTTAAAAATATTTAAAGGATTAATCAGATAGGGGGAGAAGCTTAATGAGGAGGTATAAGGTAATGAGATAACTTATAACGATGAGCTTCTCACCCCCTAGAATTTCTATAGAAAGGGGTATCACTATAGAATATTAAACTTAATATCATATATTGCAACATATGTCAATATCAGTTAAATTAATTAACATTTACATAGGGATGTTATGAGAAAAAGAAATATTACCAAAGAAGAAAAGGGTCTTGTTGTAAAGCTTTATCAACAGGGAATGTCTTACAGTAAGATAGCCAAGAAGATGAACAGGCAGGTTGGGAGTGTATGTAGTGTCCTCAAGGGTATTCGGTCTAAACGATTGGACTTTCCGAAGGTGACGCAGAATCCTAATGATCCTTTGAGTTGGGGTTCGGGCTTTGAAGATCAGAACCTGAATATCAAATCAAAGACAAGTGTATCAGCTTTATCTCTCAATAGGAAGTATAATGAATTATAGTCCTCAAGAGATAGAGGATATCCGTACTAAGATATTCAAGATGACTCCTGCTGAACAGGAAGGTATTCTTCCTTTGTTTGAGGAAATTCTCAAGGAAGAAAAGAAAGAACGCAGTCAAGGTTCCTTTATGGAGTTTGTTCGCAGTGTCTGGTCTGGATTTATCTGGGGAAGACATCATGAGATTATGGCTGAAGCCTTTGAGGATATCGCAAGCGGAAAGGTTAAACGTCTGATTATCAATATGCCTCCCCGTCATACTAAGTCTGAGTTTGCCTCGTATCTTTTACCTGCGTGGTTCTTAGGGAAATATCCAGAAAAGAAAATAATACAAACGGCACATACTGCTGAGTTAGCGACAGGGTTCGGAAGGAAAGTGAGAAACCTTTTCCAAGATGAAATGTTTACCGACATTTTTCCAGATGTCATCTTGAGACAGGACTCAAAAGCTGCTGGAAGATGGAACACCAATAAAGGTGGGGATTACTTCTCGATTGGAGTAGGGGGTGCCGTAACAGGTAAAGGTGCTGATCTTCTTATTATTGATGATCCTCATTCTGAACAAGAAGCTCAGGTAGGTGCTTATAATCCAGAAGTCTTTGATAAAGTCTTTGAATGGTATACATCAGGTCCTCGTCAGAGACTTCAACCAGGGGGAGCGATCTGTATTGTGATGACCCGTTGGCATAAACGAGATCTGACAGGAAAGATTCTCAAAGCTTCGATTGAAACTGAAAGAGCAGATGATTGGAAAGTCATTGAGTTCCCTGCGATTATGCCTGATGGGAAAGCTTTGTGGTCAGAGTTCTGGTCTTTATCAGAGCTGAAAATATTAAAAGAAGAACTTCCTATAACAAAATGGCAAGCTCAATATCAACAAGATCCAACATCGGAAGAAGGTGCCATCGTCAAAAGAGACTGGTGGAATATATGGGAAAGCGAGATTCCCCCTCGATGTGAATTTATTATTCAATCGTGGGACACTGCCTTCTTGAAAACACAACGATCTGACTTCTCAGCCTGTACAACGTGGGGTGTTTTTCTCAATGAGGAAACCAATGCGTATAATCTTATGCTTCTTGATTCCTATCAGGAACGTCTTGAGTTTCCTGATCTCAAAAGAATTGCCTTCGGCTATTACAAAGAATGGCAACCCGATGCCTTTATTGTAGAAGCAAAAGCAACAGGGATGCCTTTAATCTTTGAACTAAGACAAATGGGTATTCCAGTAAGTGAGTTTACTCCATCAAGAGGAAATGATAAGATCTCACGAGTTAATTCAGTTGCAGATCTGTTTGCGTCTGGGGTAGTGTGGTGTCCAGAAACAAAGTGGGCTGAGGAAGTTATAGAACAATTTGCATCGTTTCCATCAGGAGATCATGATGATCTTGTCGATTCAAGCACTCAGGCGATTATGCGATTCCGTCAAGGAGGGTTTGTTAATACAGATACCGATGAACCAGAAGAAGAACACGCACCCGTTTATGCCGATTATTATTAGGAATAAATTATGGCTATAGAAAAAGCAATCATACCTGTTCAGGGAGAAGCTCAAGAGGGCGATCCTGAACTTATTGTTAAGATAGAAAACCCAGACTCTGTTGCTCTCGAAACTGATGACGGCAGTGTCGTTATTGATTTCGATCCGACACAGTTAGAATCACAAGCTCCTTCTCATGACTCAAACCTTGCTGACTATATGGATGAAAGTGATTTAATGGAACTCTCATCCGAACTGGTCAGTATGTATATCTCAGATAGAGGATCTCGGAAAGACTGGGAGAATACCTATACCAAAGGTCTCAAACTTCTTGGTCTTGAAATAGAAGACAAGACATCTCCCTGGCCTGGGGCTTGTGGTGTATTCCATCCTGTATTGACAGAATCCATCATTCGCTTTCAAGCTCATTCTATTATGGAAACCTTTCCAGCATCAGGACCTGTGCGTACACAGATTCTCGGCACCCTTGATGCAGAAAAAGAAAAGCAAGCTCAGAGAGTTGAAACAGAAATGAACTATCAGATCACGGAAGTCATGACCAACTACCGTTCTGAACATGAGCAAATGTTATTTAACCTTCCCTTAGCAGGAAGTGCTTTTAAGAAAGTATACTTTGATCCTGATATGAACAGAGCTGATGCAGTCTTTGTTCCTGCTGAAGATCTTGTTGTGGCTTATGGTGCGTCTGATCTCAGAAGCTGTGGGAGATTTACCCACGTTATGAGAAAGACATCAAATGAAGTTAAGAAATTACAGCACGTTGGGTTCTACAGAGATATAGATCTTGATGATCCTGAGATGGAATACAATGATATTCAAAAAGCTTATGATAATATTCAAGGTGAAGATCCCAGTGCAGAGTATGATGATCGCTATACAATCTTAGAGATGCACATTGATCTTGAACTCGAAGGAGATGAAGATACAGAAAACGGAGAGAACACAGGGATTGCTCTTCCTTATGTGATCTCTTTAGATAAACAATCAGGTCAGGTACTGGCTATCAGAAGGAACTGGGTTCAAGGCGATACTATGAAGAAACGTCTGATGCACTTTGTTCATTACAAGTATATGCCTGGTCTTGGGTTCTATGGTCTCGGTTTAATTCATATGATAGGTGGTATGGCTAAATCTGCGACCTCTCTTCTCCGTCAGCTTGTCGATGCAGGAACTTTAGCCAATCTTCCAGCAGGATTAAAGTCCAGAGGACTGAGAATCAAAGGGGATGACAGCCCTATATCACCAGGCGAATTTAGAGATGTTGACGTACCAGGGGGTGCAATACGGGATAATATAACCTTTATTCCCTATAAAGAACCTTCTCAAACACTCTTTCAGCTTATGACATTGATTGTTGAAGAAGCTCGGAAGTATGCGTCAATCCCTGATATGCAGATGCCAGATATCGGAACGGAAGCTCCAGTTGGAACAACCCTAGCCATTATGGAACGGTCAATGAAAGTTATGAGTGCGTGTCAGGCTCGTCTTCATGCGGCTCTGAAGAATGAGTTTAAAATTCTAGCACGAGTAATTAAAGATTACCTTCCTCCATCTTATGACTATGACATTATGGAAAATGCTAATCGTACAAATGACTTTGATGACAGGATAGATGTTATCCCTGTGTCAGATCCTAATGCAACAACAATGGCACAACGTATCACTCAGTATCAGGCAGCTCTTCAGTTAGCTCAACAAGCTCCTCAGATGTATGATATGCCAGTTCTTCACAGACAGATGTTGGAAACTCTTGGTATTAAAAACCCAGAGAAGATAATTCCTGCAAGTGATGAGCATAAACCAGAAGATCCTGTTTCGGAAAACATGAGCCTTATTAACCTTAAACCTGTTCAAGCTTTTGAATACCAAGACCATCAGGCACATATCACGGTTCATATGACAGCAATGCAAGATCCTAAGATACAACAGGTTGTTGGTCGGTCAGGAATGGCTCAGGCTATACAAGCGTCAGCCGAAGCTCATATCAGAGAACATCTTGGTTTTGAATATAGAAAACAAATTGAGAAACAACTTGGTGTACCGTTACCTCCAGTGGGTGAACCTTTACCAGAAGATATCGAGAAAGAACTTGCCAATCTGGTTTCACAAGCTGCTGAAAAACTTCTCAAGAAAGATATTGCTGAAGTTCAACTTCAACAACAGATTCAACAATCACAAGATCCTGTGGTTCAACAACAGAACCGTGAGCTTGATATCAAGGAAGCCGATATGCAGCGTAAGGCGGATGAGGCAAATCGACGTATTGAGCTTGAATCTGAGCGAATTGATAATAATGCTGACGTAGCGGATGAGCGCATGGACTTGCAGCGAGAGTTAGCTGAGATGAAAGATGATGTAGCTCGTGAGCGAATAGGGTTGCAGAGATCCGCTCAAATGGCTAAAACAGCAGAGAATATTGCGAAAGATTTTTTTAGTAGGTAAATCGAAAGAGGGATTTACAATGAGTTCAGTAAGACAGAAGATGGCAGCAGTTCAAAAAGCTGTAAACAAAGCTGAAGAGGCGTTACGAAATGGAACAGCACCAGAACCTGTTCAAGAAAGAGTTTTGGAAGAATCTACTTCAGAAAGTGAAGCAAACGCTGAAGGGGTGGCTAAGCCCAAAGTAAAGGCTGCGCCAAAGAAAAAAGCAGCGCCCAAAGCCAAGGTTGCGTCTAAAAAGGCTGCGCCAAAGGCTAAGGCGAAATCAGCACCTAAAGGTAAGAAGTCATGATCAAGCGTCAAACAAGTTTCCCTCAGCCCAAGGTTTCAGATAGCAAAGTTTCTATCAAAGACCAAGGCACTGTGAATTACGCAAAGACGGAGTCTGTTGCTAATCCAGGCGCACCTAAGCCTTATGGTGCAGGTGAAATGCGCGGTGGCGGTGCGGCTCTACGTGGTAAGAAGTTCAGCGGGATTTACTAATGAGTATTATGCCAATTCCGGGCTACTCTCCTAATCGTCAGGATTATATTGATAATCCTGATCGGTTTTATTTTAATCCGCTTAATCGCCGCGCGAGTAGATCTCCATTTCGTCCGCCCCAGGTACTTACCCAAGGCCCGTCTTCGATGATGCTTCGCGCTCAGCCTATGGAGTACAACCTGAGTATAGGCCGACTTTATGACCCAAGCCCGGCTCTCCAGGTGGGAGAAACCCCCAAGTACAGGTCGGATGTCCCGCCCAGGCCGGATGTCTTGCCCAGGCCGGATGTCGCCCGGGTCAGGCCGGATGCCCGGCCCAATCCGTATATCCAGCCCACTCGGACAATTGCTTCGCGCCCTAATCCGGGTTTTAGCATGAGCGGAATGAGGGAAGCGGCTGCAAATCGAGGTGTCGGTGGTCCGCTTAACCCTACCGGGCCACGAGCGGTTTCTGAGCGCCCTCGTGGCGTATTGCCGGGACCGGGTGGCGTAAATTACAAGGGTCCAGGCAACCCGCCAATCATTGACCCATTGGGGAAGGGTCCGCTTCCTGACATGCCAGCGCCGGACGAAAGCATGGGGCGGTATGAAATGCCAGCGCCGGACGAAAGAAGGGAGCGGTATGAAATTCCCGATCCCCGTCCGCCTGGGCGTCCTTCTCCAATCTTTCCGTCCGATCCGCCAACGTCAATATTTATGCCGCCGCCGCCACCACCACCCCTGACCTGGGGGCCAGCTCCCCTTCCGCCGGAGCGATATCAGCCGCCGCAGCCTAAGTATAGACGGGGGCCAGCTCTTCCTCCGGGCGAGGGCATCAACATGGAGGATTTAATACGACCGGGATCGCGCCGCCCTCCACCGAGGGAAAGGATTAAAGAGCCGATGCCGATGCCAAAAGACCAGCCCATGTCTCAGCCCATGCCTCAGCCCATGCCTCAGCCCCAGCCACCCCGCTTTGGCGGAGGATATGGTGGTGGATATGGCGGTGGATATGGCGGATTTTACGGCCATCAAGCTCAGATACGCCAACCCCAACCTATGCCCCAGCCACCTCGCTTTGGCGGAGGCTTCGGTGGAGGCTTTGGCGGTGGATTTGCTCCCCCGTCACCCTACGGCATGGGTGGCGGTTATGGTCAGCCGATGCCTCCTCGCTTCGGCGGTGGCTTCGGAGGATTTGGCGGTGGTTACCCGCCGCGATCGTCGATGATGTACGGCGGGATTGGTTCGCTGCCCACGTTTGGGCCTCAACTAGGTCCCGCGCCAGTCGATAGATATCAAGAGACTTCGATTCGATATCATCAGTAAGGAACCCTACTCACCCGATTTTTGCGGGGTGAGCAAAAAATGGGGATGGATGAGCAGGGTTTGATCGAAAGATCGGCGCAAAGGTAACCCAGCAAAAATTTTATTTCTATTTTTTTTTCGCCTAAACTCCCTGCATGGCGGATTCAAGAAACAAAGGTGCGGCATTTGAGCGCGACATTGTGAAGCGTATCAATGCGTTTTCAGAACAAAACGCCCTCGGTTTCAAGTGCAAACGCAATCTTGATCAGTATCAGACAGCAGATCTCTGCGACATTCGAATTCCCGGTCACTCGATAGAGTGCAAGGCTTACAAATCGGGCTGGTGGTATGCACCGGCCTGGTGGGACCAGGTATGCGCAGCCTGCGGCGATGATACTCCGGTGCTGGTTTATAAGTTCAACAACAAGGCCATCCGAGTTTGTATACCTTTGTATGCAATCAACGAAAATTTGGCGCGAGATCACTCCCGGACAGCGGTTATCACCTTAGATGAGTGGTTCGAGTTGTTGAAACAATCTTTTGCCGGTCAGCGGGAGGCGGCGTGATGGCCGGAATTGACGATATTGATCTTTTCGAGGTGCTTCAAAAGATCCGAGACCCTGAGCAGTTTAAACGAAATCGAGAATTCGAGGAGTTTCAGCGAAATCGTCAAAGTTATCGGTCGGACGGCACTAAAAAATCTCAAAAGGGGTTTTTGGGTCCGTTGATCAACCTGCCTAGTGGCAAGGTGATGACTGAGCTGTCGATAGGGGTGGAGTTCGGCGGCCAGGAGGTCGAAATCCCCTCGATGGTACCGACTTTGGACAAGGATGAGCGACTCGCGCTCATGAATCTGCGCATTGGCATCGATAAGGTGCCCGAAAGCATCGTTCGTAAGGCTGCTGACCACGCGATAGACCGCATGAAGCGTGGGTTGAGCCCATTTTACGTGGATGGTGAGGAGATGGCGTCGAGTCCATCCGGTCCGCAAGAAATGAACCTGGGTGGTGCTGTCAGCACGATGATGGGGCGGACGCCTGAGCCTAAGCTTCCAGAGCTTACTCCGGCTCAGATTGCCAATTTGACGGCGAGTTTAGCGCCGGGGGCTGCGACCGCCGATATATTCGGCGAGTTTCCTGAGTTTCCCTCACGGGGGTTGAGCACGAAAGAAATGCTTTCGGGGCCGAGATCGCCTAGCTTGGCCAAAAATTTGGCTGAGGGGGCGTATTTCAGCGGAATCATGCAGTTGTTGGGCGGTTTAGGCGATGCAGCCAGTGCTATCCCGCTGGCAGGCCCGGTTGTTGGTGGCGCTTTGAAGCTGCCGAGGGCGCTACAGCGGTTGCAGAAGGCCAAAGAAGCTGGTTTTGACACTGAAACGGTGTATTACCATGCGACGGATAGGTTTGAGGGCGACGTTCCTGATCAAGAATTCACAACAATTATCCCTAGCGAGAAAGGAAAGCTTGGCCCAGGCATTTATCTGAGTCCAAAGGTTCAATACAGCGAAAGATACATAAATGAGAAATCCTTGAAAGACCCAAGGTTTGGTAGGGGCGCTCGCGTGTTGCCGGTTTTTGTGCGGGGAAAAATAGGAACGCGGGAAGATTTTGGCGAAGCCATTGAAGCCGTCAGAAAAGACGCACCAGACAAATTGGGTTCCGAAGCCATCAAGCGTCAAGCTCAACAAAAAATGGCAGACGATGGGTTTGCTGGCTTTAAGGTTCAGGACGAGTTAGTCATTTTCGACCCCAAAAACGTCCGCTCTGTGAACGCTGGGTTTGAGGACTTGGATTCGCCTGACTTGCTCAAGGCTGAGGGTGGGGAAATTAACATAAACGACATCGATATTTTTGCGAGCTAGGTCATGGGAATTATAAAAAGAGGAATCATTAAGGCGCAGATCAACAAGCTCAACATGTACAGCCTGGCTGAAGATGTCGCTGAAAAAATGCCTCAAAAGAAGGGTCGCGGTGATGACGTAAGGCGATATTTTTTAAAGCAGGGGGTAAAAGCTGAAGAGCTGGAAGCCCTTGGCTTGAACGATTTATTTCGTCAAGAAAGGGTAACTCAAAGAGAAATTTTAGACCGTATCGATTCAGACCGAATTGAAATGGAAGAAACGGTCAGTACGGGACCATCATATGGTTCCTATGACTATGGATACGACAACGAAATTCTGGATATTGAAGAAAGTTATGGCCCCAGCCACGTCGAGTATGAGGTGGAGGAGCGTCTTGATGATATAATTTTATTAAAAAATGTCTTTTTAGATAGAGAGAATATCGAGAGCTACGCAAGAAGATATTCCGACGATCAAGACGAGTTTGAAGAGCTTATAGCTCGTATGGAGAAAGTTGTTAACGGAGGCGAGGCTTTAAGCGCCTTGCCAGACGAAATCGTTTTTGACTTGCAGGACAGGGCGAGAGAATTTGTCTATCGAGACTATGACGAAGACCCAGTTCGCAGGATCACAGTTCAAGTCACCGATCAAAACAATGAGATACAAAACATAGGTGACATGCCCGGCGCTGCTTTCAGTTATTCGCTTGTGGGTAATGAAAACATGGGCTTTGGCCTAGATGGACTGGAAAGAGATAACGTCCCAGGAAATATCGTTCGAGAAATCGAGAGGGCAGGCATTTATGACCCAGACGAAGTAATCGTTCGGCTTCGAGGTATTGCGGAAGAATACGGCGATGTAGAGGGACTTGCTCAGGGCGAGACACGATGGGGCGAATACACCCTAGATGGTGGCGAAAACTACCAGGAAGCGCGACTTTCACTGCCCAGCAAAGGCAGGGAGAAGTTTAGAGAGGGCATTCACTTCCCTGATGACATCAACAACGTCTTTCACGTTCGCACCAAAGACCGCGAAGGGCCGATGGGCGAAAATATCTTGTACGTGGAAGAGGTCCAGTCTGACTGGGCGCAGCAAGGCCGTAAGCAAGGGTTTAAAAACCCAGAGGTTGAGAAACA
>Ga0080013_1004850_pt1 | contig 12961 bp, 12 predicted proteins | sample ETNvirenome_6_85_FD_69236 | JGI IMG/M metagenome (GOLD analysis project Ga0080013, IMG submission 69236) | Marine viral communities from the Pacific Ocean - ETNP_6_85 (SPADES assembly) (version 2) | ecosystem: Environmental > Aquatic > Marine > Oceanic | place: Pacific Ocean | collected 2013-06-19 | reverse complement strand
TATTGATTTACTTTCGTTTAGTTTTTTTTTACTCTTTTTTTTCTTCTTTTTAACTTTACCTTTGCGTTTTATAGTAACTCCTAATACTTTAGGTAATCTACAATCCTCAGGTGCATATGTATCACCATCTGCGTATTCTCCTCCACCTTGGCCACCTCCCATAGCCATACCGACTGAAGCCATTGTATTATCTGCTATATACTGAGCAACTGCTTCATCGAATAATCGCATTTTAATTATTTAGTTGATTTATGCACAAATGTACTATAATAAATAAATGGATGTTGGTGATATTATTAATCAATACCTCGAGGAGGCGAATCTAGATACCGATTTAGATCGGTTAGAGGTTATTAACACTCAAGAAAGACTAGTAAACAATAAGCATAAATGGTCAGCTAGGCTTATTAATCATAAGATAAATTTAAATAATCTTAAATTTAAAAAAGAATCTGCATTAGAAGATAAAGTTACAGAATTTCAAAATACAGAACCCGTTAGAGTTAGTAGATCTATTGCAGAAAGAGCAGTACGCAATAAAAAAGAAATTAGAGCTTTAGACGTAAAAATAAAAAACGAACAACTCATCATTGATTATCTAGAAAATATATATAAAAATATAAGCTTCGCTACTAATGATGTTAAGAACTTAGTAGAACTTATGAAGCTAGAAACTCAATGATTGCTCTTGAATACCACTCAACTTCTCATATTATAATAGATGGTCCTGAACTCAATATTATAAGAGAACATTTTAGTGTAAAAAATGAAGCTGTTCACTTTCAACGGCGCTTTGGGAGATTTGTACCTCCACGAACATACGTTATAACCAATCAAGGAAAAGTTGAAATTGGTCTACTAGAAGAAATAATTCAATTCTGTGAATCAAAAGATATCCAATTTACAATTGAAGATAAGATTAAAAATATCTTATATCCTTCTTTAACTAAAAATAACGTTACACCATACGATTTAAATTTACAATTAAGAGATTATCAACAAGATATAGTTGACAAATGTATTGGTTATGGGAGAGGTACTGTTATATTAGCTACTGCAGGAGGTAAAACGCTTACAATGGCGAGCTTGTTGGAGTTTTATTATAAAAATTATAGTAAGAACTTCAGATGCTTAGTTATTGTACCAGACTTAGGTCTTGCAAATCAAACAAAAAATGATTTTGAAGAATATAATACATCATTCTCTACATCAAAATGGACAGGTAAAGATAAATTAGATTTATCTACAAATGTTATAGTCGCGAATTTAGGTATACTACAAAGCTCTAAGCAAGACATATCTTGGATCGAGCATATTGATGTGTTAATTGTAGATGAAGTTCATAAAGTAAGGAGAGGTAATAAAGTAAACAAACTCTTCAAAGCAGTTAAGACACATATTCGATTTGGATTCACTGGTACATTACCTCCAGATAATTTAGATAAATGGAATATTTTTGGTAAAATAGGTCCTCAATTATATGAGAAAATGGCTCATGAATTGAGAGTTGACAATCATGTTGCACCAGCTAAAGTTCATGTATTAGAACTAAACTATAATACACCTACAGCAGAAATATATCACGGAACTAATAGTAATGCGTACTATACGCAAGAAAATGAATTTATACGAAACAGCTCTTATAGAAACACATTGATAGCTAAGCTCTGCGGTAAATTAACTAATAATGCATTGATATTGGTGGATTATATAGAACATGGAGAGCGTTTATTAGAAACGCTGCAAACTATATGTGAAGACAAAGATGTATACTTTATACAAGGTAGTGTTGATACAGAACAACGTAAGATTATACAAGACTATATGGAGTCTCAAAAAAACGTAATCGTAATAGCAATTTCAAAAATCTTTTCTACAGGTATTAACATTAAAAACTTACATTATATTATATTTGCTGGAGGTGGAAAAGCTAAGATAAAAATAGTTCAAAGTATAGGTAGAGGACTGCGCTTGCATATTGATAAAGAAGAGCTTATAATCTTCGATATTGCTGATAATTTACGATATGGTCAACGTCATGTCGAGCAACGATTAACTTTATATGATACAGAGCACATAGGTTATACGTTTAAACAATTTTATGAAACCGAGAAGTAAAAAACCAAATAAAAAAACTTACTATGTTAATCCAAAGAGATTTTTACAACTATTAAAAGAGTATTATGAATCAGATGACTTAGTTGAAGAGCTAGCAGAATCTACCAGTAAGATTGCTGTTGGTTTGAGCTATTCTCCGAATTTTATAAACTATAGTTATAAGGATGAGATGATTGGTGACGCAATAGTTAAAATGATTGCTGCTGTTAAAAATAAAAAGTTTAATCTTGAGTCTACATCTAATCCTTTCTCGTACTTTACTACAATTGCTTATCATGCATTTATCAATAGAATTAAAAAAGAAAAAAAGTACAGAGAAACTATTACAGCATATCAAGAGCAATTATATAGTGACTTGGATATAAACGAACCAACATCAAGGAATGCTCCACAAAAAGATTACGATAAAGAGTTGTACACGTAAATGCCTTTAGACTCAACAGATAAAGTTAGTTTCTTCACTGACTTACACTTAGGCTTACATCAAAACAGCGAAAAATGGCATGATGTAACTTATAAGTGGGCAAAGTGGTATACAAAAGAACTTAAACGTAAAAAAATCAAAAAGATAATTTTTGGCGGTGATTTATTTCACTACAGAGACGAAATAAATGTTAAAACATTATTTTTTGCAAATACACTACTAGATCTGTTTAATGATTTTGAAATATTAATGATCCCAGGAAATCATGATGCATATTACAAAGATAACTCTAGTGTTCATTCTTTATCAATATTAAACAATAGATCTAATATAACAGTCTTCGATAAACCTTGTGTTGAGGTAATATCAAATAAGCGCATCGGTTTCTGTCCGTGGGGTACGGAAACAAAAGATATTCCAGATGACTGTGATTTAATAGTCGGTCACTTCGAATTACAAAACTTTAGCTTTAATTCTTTTAAGATTTGTGAGAATGGTATGGAGTCTGCCGATGTATTAAACAAATCTAAGCTAATTTTTTCAGGACATTTTCATAAAAGACAACAGCGCAAGTATGATAACGGTGAAATTGTATATACAGGTAATCCATTTGAAATGGACTTTAATGATATTGGAGATTCAAAAGGATATTATATAATAGATTTAGCTCCCGAAGAAATAGAATATAAATTTTATAAAAACACTATTTCTCCAACTCATGTAAAGGTAAACCTATCCAATCTAGATACACTTAAAAGTATTGCAAAGAAAAAGGGTTGGTCTAATCTCGCAATAAAAGTTGTAATAGATAAAGATGTAAAATCTAATTTATTAGATAAGATTATCGCATCGATAAATTTTGAAGCACCTTTTTCGTTTACTACAGATTATTTACATAAATTTAGCATAGGAGACAACGTCAACCTAACTAATGAATTTGGAGACTTGAATATTAAACAATGCATCATAGAATATATTGAATCTCTTGATGTAGAAGATAAAGTTGAAGTAATTACCAAAACAGTACACTTGTATAATAAGTTTTCATGAAGTACGTAGATTTTAGTTCAGTGAAGATTCGGAACTTTCTGTCCATCGGACAGGATCCAGTTGAAATATCTTTTAAACAAGGTCTTAACGTAATTACTGGTGTTAATAAAGATAAAGAAGACAGAAGAAACGGAGTTGGAAAATCTACAATCGCAGATGCGATACACTTTGCGATTTTCGGTGAAACTATTCGCGAATTGTCAAAGGAATTTATAGTTAATTCTATTAATAAAAAGAATACATATGTAGAATTAAAATTCTGTATTAACGAAAATAATAAGACTAAAAATTATAGAATTGTTCGTAAGTTAAAGCCAACAAAATGTTATCTATATGTTGATGATGTTGATCTCACAGAGAGTACTATTCCAAACACAAATAAAAGAATAAAAAACGTTCTTAACAGCTCTCCTGAGGTTTTTCAGAATTGTGTTATAATGTCTCTCAATACTACTCTACCTTTTATGGCTCAACGTAAAGTAGAAAAGAGAAAGTTCATAGAGGGAATACTTAACTTAGAGATATTTTCTGAAATGTTACTTGCCGCACGATCGGAGTATAACGAGGTACAAAAGAAATACGAACACATTACTAAAGATTTTGATCATGCAAATAATATCTGTAAACTATTAACTGATCAAAAAGAAAACATAATTAGTAGCGTCAATGAACAAAAAAAGAAAATATTAGAGAGAGTTGAAACAATTCAATCTGAAATAGAAGAAAATAAATCTAAAATTAAAAGCATTAATAAAGAGTTGTTTGAAAAGAGTAAAGATAAACTCAAACGTATTAATGAAAAAATTTCCGATATATCTACACAACTATCTAATGTAAAAACAAAAATTACGAGACATGAAACTGAAATAGATTTTCATAATAAAAAACTTAATAATATTGGTACAGCAGATGACGTTTGTCCTACGTGTTTACATCAAATTACCAACAACGACAGAGACCATATTCAAAAAGAAAAAAATAGTATTCTTAAGGATATAAAAAACTGTGAGGATGATATAGTAAGTCTGGATCAACAAATTATTAGTATTAAAGATCTAAAGCAGAATAATATAGATGCACAAAATCAAATTAATCAGTACATCTCTAATATTAAAACCGTAAACAATAATAATAAGCTAGCCAAAGCATATATTAAGAATTTAAATAGCGATTTAGAAAAAAATAATAAAGACTTAAGTGAGTTACAAGATCGTGAGACAAGTGTAGAGATACAAGATTTAGATAATAAAATTAATAACAGTTTAGCTGAAGTTAAACAACTTGAAGATGATTCTAATACAGTATATAAGGGTCTATCGACACTTGAAGTTGTAAAATATATTCTATCAGAAGAAGGTGTTAAGTCTTTTATTGTAAAGAAAATATTAGATGTACTAAACAATAGATTGTTGTATTATCTTCAAAAGATGGACGCGAATTGTATATGTAGGTTCAATGAATATTTTGAAGAAGAAATCGTAAACGAAAAAGGTGAAGATTGTTCTTATTTTAATTTTTCTGGTGCAGAGAGAAAAAATATTGACCTAGCAATATTGTTTACATTCATGGACATGAGAAGGTTACAGGGAGATATTGCATACAACCTAGTTATGTTTGATGAGTTACTGGATAGTTCATTAGATGAAAAGGGTGTAGAGCTTGTACTTAATATTATAAAAGAACGTATTGAGACATATAGCGAGAGTATCTATATTATATCACACCGGAAGGAATCCGTTAAAGCGGCAACTGGTGACGTTGTAGTGTTAGAGAAAAAGAACGGTATCACCAATCGAGTGGATTTACTTAACGAAACGGGATAAATTTATATAATGATTACTCCGTTTCATTCAACGACACAACGGCTACCATTTAGTCCTCCAATCATCAACAATCCGCTCGCGCCGGGTAGTGTACATCAAATTCGTAAACCAAAAGTAACTGCAAAATCAACTACTCACACTGCCCCTGACCTTCCACGAGGAGTAAATTTTTATGCTGATTATTCTGGTTGTGGTCATTGGAGAATGATATGGCCCGAGCTTCTACTTAACTGTTACGGTAAAGCTAATATACAAGGCGGAACAGTAATGATAGGAGATAAAAACTTCTATAAAGGACTTAAAGCTATTCGAATACAGCGACAAGCAACCGAGTCTCAATTAAACTATATTAAATGGCTTAAACAAATACAAGGTGAGTGTGGATTTAGAGTCATTTACGAAATAGACGATCTTATTTTCAAGGAAGATATTCCTCATTATAATAAGTTTAGATTTGCATTTGAGGATCCTAGTATCAGACAAACAAGCATGGAAATTATGCAGATTTGTGACGAAATTACAGTTACGAATCAATTTATGAAGGAGTATTATATAGACAAAACTGGTAACAAAAATGTTACAGTTATACCTAATTTTATTCCAAAATTTTGGATGGATAGATATTATGATTTAAATCAAATTAAAGAAAATTATCAAAAATATAAAAGTAAACCACGAATTGTTTATTGTGGTAGTGGTGCTCATTTTGATGTTGAAAATAATATAAAACAAAAAGACGACTTCTTTCATGTTAATGATGTTATACGAAAAACAGTAGACAAATTCCAGTGGGTGTTTGTTGGAGGTTTTCCTTTAACTCTAAGAGATTTAGTCGCGCAGAAAAAAATTGAATATCATGCATGGACAAATTTGGTTGATTATCCAAAGTTTATTAGCACCTTAAATGCAACAGCGTTTTACGCACCATTAGAAGATAGTAATTTTAATAAAGCAAAAAGTGACTTAAAGTTTATTGAGTCAGCTGCATTTGGTATTCCTTGTATTTGTCAAGATTTATGTACATATGATACTGCGTTTCATAAGTTTAAAACTGGAGATGATCTAATTAATAAAATTGAACACATCACTGGAGATTATAAAAAATATATAAAAGAGAGTAAGCGAGCACGAACATATATGGATAAGCGCTGGATGGAGACTAACATAGATTATTATAAAGAACTTTACTCTCTTCCATATGCAGATAAAGGTCGAAAGTTACTTAATTCCCAAAACGGAATCAGTTGATTTATTTTTAAAATTCTCTTATACTCGTAGCAGTGTACAGGAATTTAGCTTATATACCTAACCAGAGAGTCATGCGACTCTATACATGGGATGAGAATGGGGAACGAATAGAAACTGACTGTCCCTATCAACCGTACTTCTATCATGAAACAAATTCAAATAGACATGATGGTATATCTTTATACGGTACTAAGCTTAGAAGAGTACTATCGAATAGTAATTTAGATCGCCGTAAGCGGATTGAAGATTTAAACGATCATAAGATTTATGAAAACATTACTCCCTATCAACAGTTTCTTATAGATCGGTTCTGGCAAGTAAACGAATCCGATGATTTTACCAAATTTCCATTAAAGATATGGTTCTTTGATATTGAAACATATTCCCCAGATGAATTTCCAAAACCTGAAGAAGCGAGTCATATGATCAATGTTATTACTGTGTATGACACAGTGAAAAAAAAATATTATACATGGGGAATTAATGCATACACTCCAAAATCAGATGACGTTGTATATGTTCATTGTCAATCCGAAACCGACCTATTACAACAGTTTTTAGACTTTTATGTCAAAGATCGTCCAGATATTTTATCAGGATGGAATAGTGAGATCTTCGATGTTCCTTATGTAATAAACCGTGTTAGAAATCTATTAGGAGAAGATGCGACTCGATTATTCTCACCAGTGCATGATGAAATTATGAAGCCGATTTATCAGAGAGTGTATCGTGGTAACTTTGGTATGAATACTACAAAATATGTAGTAGAAGGTGTGTCAATGCTTGATTATCTAGATGTGTATAAGACCTTCAGCATGGGAATGAAAGACAGTTATAAGTTAGATAACATCGCGCATATAGAACTAGGAGAGAACAAGGTAGATATAGGAGAAACTAACCTTGCTGCCCTATCTTTAGAGGATTGGGACAAGTTTGTTGACTACAATATACATGATGTTAGATTGTTAGTCCGACTGGAGGAGAAACTTATGTACATGGATCTTGCCCGGATGTTGTCTTATATAGGTCTAACTCCGTTTAACGCAGCATTAGGTACAATTAGCACTGTTAACGGTAGAGCAATTGTCGAAGCACGTAAGCTAGATCCACCGCGAGTGATCCCAACTTTTGTAAAAGATCCAGGAGATTCTAAAAAGTATGAAGGGGCGTATGTTGGTGAACCACAACGTGGCTTCCAGGAGAATGTTATATCTTTTGATGCGAATTCACTATATCCTAGTGTGATGGTAACACTCAACCTAAGCCCAGAAACCAAGGTAGGCAGCATCGTTGGTACAGATAATGGTAAGGTCTTTGTCAAGACAGTTAATAATAAAGATATTGAGATGTCTTATGAGGATTTTAATAAATGGTGTAAGAAAAATCAAATAGCAGTCACTCGTGCTAAAAAATTATTTTCACAAAAAACTAAAGGAATCTTTCCTAGAATTACAGATCATTTTTATGATCTCCGCGTATTAAAAAAACAAAAATGGAACACCGCTCGTGAAAAATTACATCAGTTAGGTGTAAAATTAGAACAAGAAACAGATGATAAGCTGCGCACAGAGTTACAAAAAAAGATAAAAGATACTAAGCTTAGAGTAGATCAACTGTGGATTGGTCAATTCACTTTAAAGATTCTTATTAACAGAATCTATGGTTATTTTGGTAATAAAATCTCGCAAATGGGTGATGGAGACATCGCAAGATCAATCACACTAACAGGTAGAGATGTGATCAAACAAAGTAATATTATTCTTAGAAACTATGTAAAGAAGATAACAGGGCTAACAGACAGAGACCTAGATAACAACGACCCTATCATATATAACGACACAGATAGCTCATATTGTACAATAACTCCAATCCTCAAACATTTAGGAATACCACTACATAAAAATAATAAAATCGATCCACGAGTATATAAATTGGTACAAGACATTGAAACTGATTTAAACGTTCATATCGAAAAATGGGCAAAGGATACCCTGTTAACTAAGGATCCTAGGTTTGTTTTTAAACGAGAATCTATTTGCGATAAAGGCATCTTTTTACAGAAGAAGCGATACGTCTTACATAAATTAGACGATGAGGGTGTGGTTTGTAATAAATTTAAATACACCGGGGTAGAAGTGGTTCGAACCACTATGCCCAATGCAATCAAGCCGTATGTGAAGAAAATTATCGAGCATATGATTATGACTGAGAATCAAAATACTACGAATGAAATCTTCGAAGAGACGTATGAAATTTTCAAGTCACTGCCTATAAAAGATATTGCATTTGTAATGGGTGTTAAAGAATATGAAAAATATAGCATACACGCTAAAGATTGGATGGTCAAAAAGGGAACACCAATTCACGTTAAGTCCTCTATATATTACAACAAGCTTTTAGATCATTACGGTATTTCTAAAAAGCACGAGTATATTAGTTCTGGTGACAAAGCCCGGTATTTTTACACAGTAACTCCAAATAAATTCGGGTTACAGTCGTTAGGGTTTAAATACGACTTCCCAGCAGAGTTCGAACAAGATTTTAAAATAGACTACGAAAAAATGTTCGACAAAATTGTTTACAGTGTTATTGATCGTTTCTACGAAAACGTGAATTGGAAGTCATTTAAACCTGGCCAAGCGGTGAATTTAGATTTATTTGATTTCTTTAAATTAGAAGTTGCAAATTAATTCTCAGGTTCTATAATACTTGTATGGACATTATCACTTATATTGATAGTATTGGTAGGACGTGCTTCGGAGAGTTAGAAGAACGCACGGATGATGGCATTAAGGTAAAGTCTCCTGCAATGATTATGGTGACACCGAATGATGCTGCAAACATGAAAGTTGACGTTATGCCTTTATTCTTTACAGAATTTTCTGATGGTAAGCAACCAGTCTTCTCTTATAAGAACTCACAGTTTGTAGAAGTCTTAATAAATATTTCCGGTAAGCTATTAGAGCATTACACAGCGAAGATTAACACTAAAGGCGAGCCAAATCCTGAACCTGTAGTCACTGAAGCTCTACCCGAAGAGGTGCCAGAAGTAACATTATTCGAAGACTAATATGTCAAAATATGCTGAAAAGGCGTATGATGAAACTCTTGTTAACAAAGCATTTGCTAAGTTACAAAAGCTAAACATCCACGCGACTACTTTAGAAGAAAATACGCTAAGTAATGTAACTGAATGGGTTGACACTGGTTGTTTAGTATTGAACTCTATCTTATCAGGATCACTATATGGAGGTGTACCTAAAGGTAGAATAACAATTTTCGCAGGAGAGGCGCAGTGTGGTAAAACCTTTATTTTAAATAAAGTTTTAGCTAAAGCGCAGAAGCAAGGAATGATTCCAGTAATCTTTGATACTGAGGTCGCTATTGAGAAGGAGGGTGCAGAAAATGTTGGATTAGATGTTTCAAATGTGAAATATGTTCCAGTAGATACTGTTGAAAATTGTCGAAATCAAATCACAGCATTTTTAGATGAAGTGGAGAAGGAACCAGAGCTTCACGGAAAATTTATTATATCAATAGATTCTCTAGGCAATTTAGCATCTTCAAAAGAAATTGCTGATGCCGAAGCTAATAAAGGAGCCATGGACATGGGTCTAAGAGCTAAACAGCTTAAATCTATGATGCGTATTATTACATATAAAGCGGCCGTGACTGGTACTACTATTATATGTAGTAATCATACATATGCTGATCCAGCTGCCCTCCATCCTACCTTAGTCAAGCAACAAGCAGGTGGATCAGGACCTATGTACATGGCTTCTTTATTAGTTCAGATGGCAGCTAAAAAAGAAAGAACAGATGCGGCTAATGATGCCGATGAAGCGATAACTGAAAGTAGAAATTACTCTGGTGTAACACTTCGCATGTTAACTGTAAAAAATAGATTTATACCAGCATTTTTACAAGCAGAAGCATATTTAAACTTTAGAACTGGATTAGAAAAATATTCTGGTTTAAAAGATATTGCAGTTGCTCATGGTATAATACAACAACACGGTTCTACATATAGCATGGGAGAAAAGAAACTAGGTTACTATAAAAACTGGCGCAATGACGAAGAGTTGTGGAATAGTATCTTACCTGAGTTAGAATCTTCTATAAATGAAAAATACCGATATGGGAAAGCCTTAGAAGATAGTGCTATACTAGAACAAGATTAAACAGATAAAATTAAACAGATAAATATTTAATATGAATAGATGGAATATAATTAATACTCTCATACATAGAAATATGTATAAAACATACTTAGAGATAGGAGTCCATGAAAAACAGTGTTTTAATAATATTGTTATTGACTATAAAGTTTGTGTAGATCCAAATAAACAATGTGACGCGACATATCAAGTAACATCTGATGATTTCTTTTCTACAAATAAAGAATCGTTTGATATTATTTTTATTGATGGTCTACATCTAAAAGAACAATTACATAAGGATATACAAAATAGTTTAAGGTGCTTGAATGATAATGGTACAATCGTGTGTCATGATGTGTGTCCGTGGACTGAGAAAGTACAATCACGAACAGTGTACGTGACAACCAATCCCGGTCACGACTACTGGACGGGTGATGTGTGGAAAGAGTGGGTTCATCTTCGCGCTACTAATGAAAATTTAAATATGTATGTTGTTGATGTTGAAGATGTTGGAGTAGGTATTATAACAAAAGGTCAACAAGATCTAATAGAAATTCCAGAGAAATTATCTTATTCTTATTTAGATGAGAACAGAGAATCTGCGTTAAATTTAATATCTGTTGAAAAATTTAACAAAAAGATGGCGAACACATGAGTAAATTAATAGATCTTATAGATAATTCAAAAACTGATAAAAATACACGTCATACTTATATTCCAATTTATGATCAATTATTTAAAAGATTTCAAAATAAAAATATTAATATTTTAGAAATAGGAATAGGTACATACGCTGGATCAATTCAATTATGGCACGAATATTTTAAAACTGGAAACATATATGGTATAGATAATAAAGATTATAGAAAGTTACATACACATAAGAGAATTAAATTATATCACGCAGATGCCTATAATATTGATTTTATTAATACTGAATTTGTAGAAAAAAATATAACATTTGATATCATTATAGATGATGGTCCTCATTCCCGAAAGTCTCAAAGATTTACGAGTAAAAATTATAGTAAATTATTAAAAGATGACGGTATTTTAATAATTGAAGATATAAATCCAAAAAAAGGAGCCCCAGAAGATCTTATATTATCACTACCATCTGAATTTCAAAAAAAAGCTAAAATATTTGATCTAAATGACGAACCGCTGTCTTTTGTCGACGACAAAAGACAAATAGGTATAAACTGTGGAGATAATATACTATTAATAGTAGAAACTAAAAATGAGTAAAGCAGTTGTACCTATTTCAGGTGGTTTAGATAGTTCAGTTATATTAAGCATTGCATGTAAGCAACATGATGAAGTATATGCTATATCGTATGACTACGGCCAAAAACATAATAAAGAACTATTATATGCAGGATGTCAAATTGATAATTATGATAACATAGAGGATCATAAAATTGTAGATATTAAATTTTTTAAAGATATTGCTCCTACATCCTCCCTTACTAATAATAATATTAAAGTAGCTCATGCGAAAGATGTATTAGGCGATGCACAAACAGTAAATTACGTCCCTTTTCGTAATATGATGATGTTGTCTATTGCATGTTCGTATGCAGAAGCTGTCGGTGCAGATACTGTATATCATGGATCAGCTCTAGTAGATAGTCAAGCTGGATACTGGGACGGTAGTATAGAATTTTTAGAAAACATAAACAACCTAACCGCCTTAAACCGTAAAAATAGAATACAAATAAAAGCACCATTAATTAAGGCATCTAAAAAAGAAATTATTAGAATGGGAATGTATAATAAAGTTAAATTTGAAGAGACATGGACTTGTTATGAGGGTGGAGAAAAGGCATGTGGATATTGCACTGCCTGTAGTTCCCGCATACAAGGGTTTTTACAAAACAATATAAAAGACCCAATTGAATATGACCGAACAGATATACCATGGTAAAGAATTAGAATATTCTGATATTTTATTAGTACCAAAATACAGTGAATTAGATTCTCGAGAATCAGCAAACATATGTTTTAAGTTAGGTAAGTTTTCATTTAACTTACCAGTAGTTCCGTCTAATATGAAAACTGTAATAGATATCGAACTATGCAAGCAATTAGATGATAATAATTATTTTTATATTATGCATCGGTTTGATAATGTATTT
>Ga0080013_1004849_pt1 | contig 12961 bp, 6 predicted proteins | sample ETNvirenome_6_85_FD_69236 | JGI IMG/M metagenome (GOLD analysis project Ga0080013, IMG submission 69236) | Marine viral communities from the Pacific Ocean - ETNP_6_85 (SPADES assembly) (version 2) | ecosystem: Environmental > Aquatic > Marine > Oceanic | place: Pacific Ocean | collected 2013-06-19 | reverse complement strand
CTAGATTTTATTTGCAAACACCACACAGAATCAAAATTATTTTTATTCGATGATACTGGTAATGCTCAAGCTAGCGTGGTATGCGCTTTGCTTCGGAGGATTGAAGGATGGTGTAAATATAGCGCTCTAGAGGAGTTCTTAAAGAGTGATTTAGCAAATAATTCGAGAGCAGACTGTATTAAATTTATTTGTGAATTTGGTCTGGAACGCTGGAATGCTTAGGGAGGAGCAATAAGAATGGGTATGCCAAAAGGTTATAAGGTTTCGAGTGGATATTCGACAGTGGGGAAAGGTGTCGGTGGGATGGACTACCGTCGAATCTCCCAGAGAATGTCTCAGCTGGGCTATAAGATGAATCATGCAACAGCTAGGAATGAGTTCCTAAGAGGCATGAAGAAAATAGTAGTTGCATTAGCAGCGGAGTACGGATTGTCACTGACGGAGAAAGAAATTTCAAAAATCGCGCGAGATCCCCAGTTTCAATCAGGCGCATGTGAATTAATTCAAAATATGTGATGGGGGATAGTGCACTGGAATCCCAACTTGCAAAAGTTGCTCAAATTTTAACAGCTGAAACTGAACTATTAGAAGCTTGCAACTGGGATGAAGAGAGGTGTAGCTTAATTTTAGAGACAGCTACACAGTCAATAGTATCAGTCCACCGCTCACATAATCAAGAAATTTCTTCTAAGCCTGTTTTTGAAGACAAGCTCCTGGAGCACATGAGAAAGAATATTCCAGTAACAGAAATAGAATTTAGAGCTTTGATAGGTTGGATTGAGTCGGGACTTATATTTAGAATGTCTGACACAGACATCAAAGAAATTCTTACAGAGGGAATTAGTTCTATCTATGAAAACGAGGAAAATGAATAAAAAGAGAGAAAGAGCCTCTCGAAATAAAAAAAAATTACGAGAAGATAGTCTTCGTTTTAAAAGCAGAGATCGCCTAAAGCCTTTTAACAAGGGGACACGTAGGAAAAAATGGAAATCTAATAATTCCGACAACCTTGATCCTGAATCAGAGTTTGAAAACTAAGAGAGAAGACAATGCTAACTTGGAAATATTATATTAATCGTGGTCGAAGAAATCCAAAAGTGTGGATGGAAAAAAATCACATTAACACTTACAACCAGCTTTGTCAGCTTTTAGGGACCCTGGATGTCATCCCGCCAGATAGATCTCAAGTAAGTAAATATTTTGTGAAAAAAGTAACCCCGACCCCGGCGGCATCCTCTTTTAAGAGCCCCGGCAAGGGTAGTGCTAAAGAATCACCTTTGAAGCCCACGATTCGTACATCGAAATCTGCTAAGCGCAAAGCCCGATCTCCAGCTAAAAAATAGTCAATCAATCTTGATCGAGGATTTACGCTTCGATTAAATTGTTATATCAAGTGTTATCATACTATGTCATTTGACATGGTTTAAAATACTTATGTTTCGACTATGAGATTGAGCGAGTTCGCTACACAATTAAGCATTTCGTATTCTACAGCTTTGCGAATGTTTAAAAAACAACAAATTCCAGGTGCTTTTAAATTGCCGACTGGAACAATTGTTGTTCCGGATGATGTGCTTGCACAATTGAGGGAAACGTCTGAGGCAGCTAATAGCTCCCTAGAGCATTTTAAAAAAATGGTGCGAGATCGATTTGATGAATCTGTTGCAGATCAAATAATCGATCTTATTGATTCTGACCCAGGGGGAGAACAATGACTGCTATTAGAGTTCTCCAGCCATCAGGCTCGAATGGTGAATTACAATTCTATGACAGTAATGAGTTCGGTGCTGACGCTAGATTAGTTTATGACCAGTCTGGTCAGTTACTCAAAATAACCGGTTCTTTAGAAGCAACGCGGGGTCTAAGCGGATCATTAACTAGGCTAGTCGACGGCACTTCTTATTTGGCAGCAGGTAGTAATGTAACCATAACCTCTGCCTCAAATGGTCAGGTTACTATTGCTTCTTCTGGCGGAGGTGGCGGCAGCATCTCAATATCCTCAGGTTCAACTACTGTCAGCAATGTCACGAGCATGGATGTTTCTCAGCTGGGAATCGTCCAGGACCTGGGATCAGGGGATGTAGCAGTGACAGGCTCCATTGGGAGTGCGGAAGACGGCACGTATGCTGATGGGTTGTTTATAGATTTTAATACCAACACGCCAGTAGGGACAGCGATTGATAAATTTAATGAAGTCCTCAAAGCTTTGTCACCTGCTCCCGCACCCGATCTAGATGATGTCAATTCTCTGGAGACAGGAGTGACTGCGAGTCTTTCCTTCGGAGCTTCTTCTGCAGTCGGGGGATACACATCAGTGGGATCTAGCGCGGGCATCGGCGTAGCTGTAGATATAAATGGTTTATATGCAGTGGTAACTGCAAGCAATAATATTCGTGTTGCAACTTTTGCAGGAAGCACTCACATTACGGGCACCTTGAATGCAGATACTTCTCCTAGCAACTATAGTAATGGCAATACCAATTACACCACTGGATCGTTCGGCAACGCTGAGACAGGTGTTCTTAAGTTAAGTGTTAATGGAAGCACACTTAAGCTCGTAGATTTAACAGTGGGATCAACGGGTGAAGGAGTGCCGGGATCGGGCGCTGGCCGATATGTGAACTCGAACGGATCTGGCTTTTCTGAGCTTTCACAAACTGGTTCTGCTGTATTTGAAAACGGAAATACCCTGATTGCTTTTCAGCATCGTACGGGTAAATTTGTAGTAGCAACGGATGACCAGCGAAATGGCTGGAATTATGCCCGTGTATTGCATGTAATGTCCGGGAATACCGTGACTACTAACTATATCGAGTGGGTGAACGACTCAGATAGTAATGCCCTCGCTGCTGCCAACGGTCGTTGGGAAAATTTCGATCTTGAGGAGGGCTTGTTCGTTTCCGGAATTGAGTACTACACCAGCGGTAACGTTAATTACAAGGTCGACGTTTCTAATGCATACCGGAATGTTTATCAATACAACGGTAGTGCTTCCTACACGCCTGTTAATTGCACCATCCCAGTGAGTGCCATGCCAGTGATTAATGTTGGTGCAGGAGAAGCTAACACTGCAGTTCTTAAGCTTACTGGCTCTTCTACAATTTCTGTAACAAGCCTGTTTAATCAGGGATTAACAGCCTCAGTCAATGTTCCTCATCCCCTCAAGTCTAATCTGGTTGGAGGAGGAGAAGCTACTACTGGCGGCATTCTTCTCTACACTGCCTCTAATAATTCCACTACACAGCTCGAAACGTTTAAGAGAGAGAATTATCGACTTGTTTCTTCCTCTTACGGAGCACAAGCTGATGTTACAAATGCAGGTGCTGTGTGGGATGCAACTCTTCATCTTTCTGCAGCTGCAGATCAATCAGATGGATTAATTTATTTTTACGGTGATTTGAAGTCTCCCACCAATAATTCGCTTTCTGGAGATTTTAGAAACACAACTGAGGGTGGAAGCATTAGTTATGCTCCTAACTCCAATCCCAATTACAGCTCGTTAACAGGGTTGAGAACATTTTATCGATCGTTTAAGAACGAGACAGGCGGTGCAGTTCGAGATCTCTCCCTTGACATCGACGGCAGTAGCACCATTACGCAGCAAGGCGGATCTTTAGGGACCAGCGGTATCAGCGTATTGATGAAATTTCCCTCGAATGGTACATACTCTACTGGCTGGTTAGACCTGTCTCAGGCATTTGCTTTGGAAAGCTATGCTAATGGCGATGGCTGTCTAGAGGGTTCATTAGATAGCTCTCTGGACGCGACCAATATCGTTACATTCGGCTCCCAATCCCTAGCCAACAACGAATATGTGATGTTGAAAATTGAAGCCAACACAACATGGACTGGAAATGCAAGTCAAATATCTGCTACATTTGGGGCCGGAACAGGTGGAGCTCCGACATCGGCTCCTGATCTCGATGATGTGGATTGTAACGAAACGGGAACTGGCGTTAAGCTGTCGTTTGGTTCTTCTAAGGCTATAACTGGATACACAGATGTTGGCTCCGGAGCGGGTATAGGTAGTGCTGTTGACGTAAATGGAAGCTATACTACGACCACATCAGGCAATAACTTAAGAAGGGCTGCCTTCGGTGGCTCATCCTCGATAGTCGATATAACGGGTGATCTCAATGAGGATGTCTCCTCCAATACTCCGAGCTACACGGCTAACGCCTTCGGTGATGCCTTAAACGGAGATCTTCGGCTGGAGGTGAACGGTTCGGTAGTGCACACAACCCTTTTGACAGCTAGCTTTGGTTCGGGATCTCCCGGCTCTGGTGCAACTTCAGATTTAAATTCCAACGGTTCAGGCTTTACAAACATGAGTGCCCCAACAGCGGGGGAGTATAGCGGAAATAATGTCTCTGATTACACGAAGATATATCGAACAGGTCGATACAAGGTAGATACAAATGACCAGAGGCAGGGGTGGAATTATTTGCGTGTTAGTCATGTTGCGCCTGGCGGTACTACTACCACCAACTATGTCGAGTGGGTGAATGATTCCAACAACGATGTGCTAGCTTCCTCTAATGAGATTTTGCACAATTTTTCGGGATCTAGCTTCTACTACCAGTCAGGTGTTAAGTATTTCCAAGCATGCTCGTCTAGCTATATTGCACAAGTTGCGAACGTGTACAAGAATGTTTTCTGGAGTTCTTCGGGAGGCATAACGACGTCAGTCAGCAACCTGACAGTTGATAGCATCACGGTCAATGGTGCTGGTGTAAGCGGTGGAACTGTAAGCTCTACCACACGGACACTGCCAGATCTACTAACCTCAGCTGACTCTCAGGATGAAGATATTTTTGTGTCGGCGTCAGTTACCTTTGGACAGTCGTCGGCAATGCCCGGTACCTATGGCACATCAAACTACACCGCCTCATCGCAAATGACTGTTAATCATCCGTTAAAATCTAACGTAACATCTACCCAGAAATCTAAGAATAATTTCTTAGTGCACTCTGCATCCCTAACATCAGATCTGTATACCAACGAGTACTTTACTCGCGAGGATTATCGAATTCAATCGGGCACTTATTTGAACCAAGCGTCGATCGGAGCTGGAAAGTGGGATTCCCAACAGTCGATGAATGATGTGGGGGCTTCCACTTACGAGACGGGTTTGTTGACCTACAACGGCTATCTTATTCCACCTGATGAGGGAGGATCGTCTGGAGATTTTAGAAACTATGCTGATGGTGGCAGTTTGCAAGGACCCAACAGTAACGTCAACTATAGTTCGCTTAATGAAAGTACGCGAGATTATTATCGAAAATTTGAGAATAACACTACCAACGATGTGGGAAGTGTAACTGTAACTCTTTACGGGGATGCGACTATAGTTGGCAGACAAGGAACCAATGCAGGAACTTTGGGAACTAATAAGAATATTTTTGTAGATGTTAAGATTCCTGGAGATTGTGGCTTTTTAGATTTGGGTCGCCCTACAGCGGGTTCAGGCAATACGAACGACGGCGACGGAGGCCTAGTGGGTTCTTTAAGTGCTACAGTGATATCGGATGGCACATCCAACACGCTATCTTTTAACGGTGTGGCTTTGGCAGGTACTATTTCTGGTGCAGAACAGCTAGTAATTAGAGTGAGCGCACACGAAAATTGGACGGGATATCTAACCCGTATCACGATCGGGTATTAGGTGAGATTAGATGGCCGGCAAGTCTGATAGAACACAGTTACAATTCCTCTTTAAGAAGGCGCTTGGCTTTGCTAACACTTCCAACCTTTTTACTGAAAATGAGGAGACGATTCCGTCTACTAACCAGTTGTCGGCGGAGACAATATTTGGTGAAAATATTCCGCGGGCTGTAGCTCGCACCCTAAATACTGTTCAAAGCTCCACATCTGAGTATGTTCTTTTAACAGCTTCAGTTCTTGCTGGTACTACCTACGATGCTAATGATACAGGCGGCGGCGGAGACGGCGCACAAAGTCCCGGCCCCCACGCTTATGCCCTCCAGATGGCATCTAATTATCAAGCTGCTTCGGATAACTCGAAGGCTGGCACCTATCCTTACGTAGACGGACAATTCCTCTATCAAACGTCGGGCACTTTGCAACTTATTGGTCCTTCTTTCTCTGGCAACTCCCCTAATCCCTATGTTGTCAAGCTTTACGAGGATGATGGTTCCGGAGGTATCGGTGATGAGATCTCTCTGACTGATGAGATTGACTGGATGGTGGACTACTATAACGGCGTTCTCTTCGTGCAGGATTATGACAGTGCGCAACTTCCGGCATTTGCCAAGGCATTTATTTACACAGGGAACATGCTTAGTGCATCTATTGGCGGCGGAGGATCTGGAGACATAACCGGTGTCACTGCTGGCACAGGATTAACAGGGGGCGGTTCATCGGGAGAAGTAACGCTTGCTGTGGATAATTCTATCGTTGCAACGTTAACTGGTTCCACATTTACGGGACCTGTTCACTTCTCTGGATCTATTTCTGATTTTACAGCCACAGGTTCAGTGAAATTTGATGCGGGTCTAAGCGGCTCTTTGACGACCCTGGCGGGCGGAACCTCTTATTTGGTGGCAGGAAGCAATGTCACCATCACTTCAGCATCCAACGGTGCAGTGACGATCGCTGCCTCTGGGGGAGGATCTGGTGACATAACAGGGGTGACAGCGGGCACTGGTTTGACTGGAGGTGGAAGCTCCGGCGAAGTCACCCTCGCAGTGGATAATTCAGTTGTGGCCACCTTGACGGGTTCAACTTTTACAGGGCCAGTTCACTTTTCAGGTTCAGTCTCTGATTTTATTGCTACAGGCACAATTCAAATGAATGCCGGCTTCAGGCTCCCAGACAGTGCGGCGGATCATTTTTATACTGTTGTAGGCTCGTCATATGACATCGGGTCAGATGTCACGGTTAATTTGCCGAACTTGGGGGGGAGCGATGAGTTTGTCACTCGCACTGTTACCCAGACCCTGACAAATAAAACCCTCACAGCCCCCACCATTAACAGTGCGATCAATATCACTGCCGACGCCATCACCGGATCCTATCTGAGAACTCTCGGAGATCTTAAGGTCGACGGCGACATGACGGTTTTTGGTACTGCATCTTTTGTGGATACTGAGCACATTCGTGTAGCTGATTCTTTAATTTTGCTCAACTCGGGTGCCATCGGAGTTCGTAACGTATCTGCAATCGCTTTCTCATCGGGCTCTGCTACTGCAGATCAGGCATTTATTTTCGGGCCAGACGGTACCAGTACAAGTCCCCAGCCGGCTTTCGCTTTCGCTAGGATCGATGTGCAGGACGGCGCTATCAATCCGGTCGCAGCTTCTTTCAACAATTTGGTTGACATCAAGGCAGCAGGCCTCAGCGGTTCGCTGACAACGCTTTCAGACGGTACCTCCTACTTGGCGGCGGGTTCCAACGTCACCATTACATCGGCCTCCAATGGCCAGGTAACCATCGCCTCAGCCGACACGAACACAACCTACACAGCGGGCGATGGCCTAGATCTTATTGGGACAGAGTTTAGCACAGATTTAAAATCAGCTGGCGGACTAAAGATAGATTCCGCTGAGCTGGCGATAGATGACTCGGTAGTTGCCACCCTAACAGGCTCACAGTTCTCAGGTGACATAGGGGTGACGGGCTCCATCGGGGCCACCAGCTTCTTTAGCGGCAGCATGTTTAAAGCTCCCGCCCTATCTGGATCACTTACCAGACTGCACGATGGCATCTCATACCTGGTCGCCGGTACCAATGTCACCATCACCTCCGCCTCCAGCGGTCAGGTGACGATTGCCTCAACTGGCGGCGGCGGAGGTGGCGACATAACAGGAGTAACAGCAGGAACCGGTTTAACTGGTGGCGGAAGCTCCGGTGAAGTCACCCTTGCGATTGACAATTCTGTAGTTGCTACGCTTACGGGTTCGACCTTTACTGGTCCGGTTCACTTATCGGGTTCTGTTTCTGACTTTACTGCAACTGGCTCGGTCAAGTTCAATTCGGGATTGAGTGGTTCCTTAACACGCCTCGTAGATAGCACTTCATATTTGGTTGCAGGTAGCAACGTAAGCATCACCTCAGCTTCTAATGGTCAGATTACAATCGCATCAGCAGGTAGCGGCGGCGGAGGCAGCTCTGGATTTACTGATTTAGGATCTCGATTAAATACATCTTCTTCTGTAGCCTTTATCGGGGGAGCTAATAATCCTTCGACATTTAATATTTCTTCTGTGGGTTCTGACGCCTACTTCTTTATTAGCGGCACCATCGATTCTAAGAATACTAACGTGACAGGATCTGCTGTCTTTGGCGGAGATCTAATCACCTCAGGTTCTATACAGGGGATCTCTGGAGTTTCGGGATCTCTTACACGCTTAAGTGACGGGCGCTCTTATATTACTGCGGGCGATAATGTTACCGTCACCTCTTCATCTAATGGCCAGATTGTTATTCATGCTACAACAGATGCCATTAAAAATCAAATGACGTTTAACGAGACGCCGACTGGAGCGATTAACGGAATCAATACCAGCTTTGCTTTGGCAAGTTCTCCAAATCCCGCAGGTAGCTTGATGCTTTATTTGAATGGTCAATTGTTAACCCAGGGTGCATCAAATGATTATACGCTGGCTTCCGACACAATCACTGTTGGGTCGGAGTCTATTCCGGCGACAGGCGAGCTCCTTCTTGCTACTTACTCTACTGCTACATCTGGCGGCACCCTCCTGCTTCAATTTAATGAAACTCCTAGCGGCGCTGTTAACGGTGTTAATGATACTTTTGTTTTGGGCAATACTCCTAGCAGTGATTCTAAACTGATGCTGTTTTTAAATGGGCAATTACTTGTATTGGGTATTTCAAATGACTTCACTGTTAGCGGGGCAACTATTACCTTTAATGCTGATGCAATCCCTTTTTCGGGTGATTTGATTTTAGCAACTTATCCATATTGATCTTGAATCGAAAGACAAGTCCCTCTCTTCTTTGCGGGGTTCTTAAAAGTCTTTCTGTTGATTCATTAGCAGCAAAAGTGTAAAAAATTTTTTTTAAAAAAGAGTGCTCTTTTTTGGCATAAACTGTGTGAGCGAATAGTTAAATGCAGGATATAAAAGTGCATGTAATGCATTTTTTCCTAGTCTATTAAAAGAACAAAAAGGGAGGTTTTTTTCATGGCTTCTAGGACACAACTTAGATTTGAACAAATTTCGGGCTCAGCCCCGACAGACACTAGCTCTGCTGCGGCATCTAATACATTAGCATTAACTTCGCTTTCCGGCACTTTGGACGCTATCGCTTCTGCGATCAAGCGGGTTCACGGTGCGGCAAGCTTCTCACAAGCATCAGCTGGTGAATTTTCACAGACACTCTTGCCAGCATCAGATAATTCATATGACCTAGGCTCAGCGACCAAGGCATGGCAGGATGTGTTCCTCGAGGGGGACATCACACTGACTGACGCTGGAACTATTTCGACTTCAGCAGGTGGGCTTACACTAACATCAGCGGCTGCGGCTACTTGGTCTGCTACAGCGGGCGATCTTACAGTCGACTCCGCTGCTGGTTCGTTGAACTTGACTGGTGGTGAGGCTGATGCCGCAGCCGTCAGGATTCAAGCTGACAACGCTGCAGGCGGTATCGACATCGACGCAGGAACCGCTGGTATCGCCGTGGACACCACTTCTGGGGGTACAATTACGGTTAATGCTACCGCTGCTCAGTTGCAGCTTAAGACGACCACATCTGGTGAATTGGATATTACATCGGCTGGTACATTAGACATTAATTCCGTTGCGCTTGACATTGATGCTTCTGGTGCTATCACGATTGACGGCACATCAACGATCGGAATCGGTACAGCTGCGGCCGCAGGCAATATCACCATTGGTAGTAATGCCACGGCTAGAACAATAGCGATCGGTAATGAGACTGGAGCAACTGCCCTAGACTTTGATGCTGGTACAGGAGGCGTCGCTATCGACGCGCAGGGTGCCGGTACAATTGTCCTAGGCGGCCAGACAGATACTGGTGCAATTAGTATTGGTGCTGCTGCATCTGCTAGAGCAATCACTGTTGGTAACAGTACTGGTGCAACAAGCGTGTCTATAGACGTCGGTACTGGGGACCTTAATTTGGGTACTAATGCTACAGCCCACGAGGTCACAATCGGTCCAGCAAGTGCTGCTACTGATGCTGGTGTGACGATACGTGCCAATACGGGTGGTATTGACATCCACTGCGGTCAGGCTACTGGTGACATTTCACTAGACACTGCCGGCGGTGAGATCCAACTTGGTGTCAACGCTGCTGCGGGCAACATTGAGATCGGTACTGACGCAACTGCTAGAACCATCGACATCGGTAACGAGACTGGGGCAACTGCTCTAGACTTCGATGCTGGTACGGGTGGTGTCACAATTGACGCGCAGGGTGCTGGCACTATTGCTATCGGTACTGAAACTGACACCGGCGCGATTAACATTGGCGTCGGCGCATCTGCCAGAACCATCACGGTTGGTAACGATGCCTCAACAAAGGTTGACGTCAACGCGTTAGCGATTGAGCTCGATTCCGCTGGGACAATTGTTGGCAACTCTGTCACGACAACAACACTCACAGCAACGACCACGATGTCTGTCAAGGGCAACGGTGGCGCATCTTTCGGTGATGATGTTGGTACCTGGGAGTTCGACGGTGCAGGCGCCCTGTCTGAGACAGGAATGACCACGATCTCTATGACTCCATCTTCTACAGTTGATATCGATGCCGGTGGAGCCGTAACAATTGATGGATCTGCTATCACTATTGGTGGCGATGATTCTGGAGTCGCGATCACCCTGGGTCACACAACTTCGGAAGTGAGTGTGATGGATAACCTCACGATCTATGGCGATCTTTCTGTCAAGGGAACTGAGCACATAATTGATTCCGACCACCTCAGGGTGAAGGACCCAGTCATCATCCTCGGCTCCGGTTCTGTCGGTGTCAACTCCCTCGGCGCCATTGGCTTCGCTTCCGGCTCCAACACTGCGAGCGGTTCGCTGATCTTTGGCAACATCGGTCCGAGCGCTGCTAACACGTTCGCCGTGGCTCACATGGACATCAAGGACGGCACCCTGGCCTCGGCATCCCTATCCTATAGTGACCTGGTTAACTTCCGAGCAGGTAGATTAGAAGCTGGCAATGCCAACAACTTCTTGAACCTCGACGGTGGTAATCTCGGTGTCACATCCTCAGCTGACGTCGTCTTAAATGCTGGAAATGAGATCGTTCTCGATCCGAACGCTGGTACAGTTATATTCCAGCAAGCCGGGACGACCTCTGGTCATATCTCGGCAGACGGTTCCGACCTCCTGTTCGAGGACGCGCAACAGACTGAGATATTCAGGCTGGACTCCTCTGCTGATTCGCTTTTGATGGCCACCAATAAGAAGATTGAGTTCGCTACTGCGGATGAGTATGTCTACAGTGACGGAACTGACATTCACATCGGTGTAGGTGCTGATGGCGACATTAATATTCTAGCTGACATCGGACTGACCTTTGGAGATGATGGTGAGAAGATCGAGGGCGACGGGACAGATCTGACAATTGCCTCTAGCGGTGAGCTGAACCTCTCTGTTACAGGGGATATCGCAATTGCAGGCCAGACCACAAAGATTGAGTGGGGTGGCGCAGGTTCAGGTGAACACATCGTTGGTGCAGGTACCAATGAGCTGACGATTGCGGCTGGTGCAGACATTAACTTAACGGCAGCCTCAGGTGACATCAACGTTCCTGCTAATATCGGCATGACCTTCGGCGACGACGGCGAGAAGATTGAGGGCGATGGCACTGACCTAACAATTTCAGGTGGTGAACTTACCCTGGACTCTGAGGGTGACATCTACCTGGATGCAGATGGTGCCGATGTTATTCTTAAAGATGCTGGCACTGACTTTGCTCACTTTACCAACTCCTCCTCTAACCTGATCATTTCGGCATCGGTAGCTGCCAAGGACATTATCTTTAAGGGCCAGAATGCTGGCAGTTCGGTGGAGTACTTACGAGTTGCTCCTTCCAACGATGAGGTTGTCGTCAATGATGGCAGCTCCAGCGCGGTAAACTTCCGAGTTGAGACAGACAATTACGCCAAGGGGCTCTTTGTGTCTGCCGAGCACGATGGCATCGGCATGGGTAATATTACAGATGGCGTCGATTCGAATTGGCAAGCAATACTCAATCTCAGTGCTTCCTATCCCAGCACCGTCGGCCTCTCGCTCAGTGGCGACGGCGGACCGACGGTCAGTCTAGGTAACTTCCTACAGGTCATCAGTGGAACTGCGCAGACGGAGACGCTGGTTATTAATAATGAGGGCGCGTTGCAGATTGCATCTGCCATGGCTCTTAGCTTTAACGGTAGTACTGACACCATGAAGATTTCCGCCAACAGTGGGCAGAACATGGCCATTAACGCTCCGGGCGACGTTGTCTTTAACGCCGGTGGTGGAAATGTCAGTCCTGAGAATTCAGCCATTTCACTCGGCGCTACAGATGCTGAGTGGGCTAACGTCTATACTGGATTAACTGGTTCCCTCTTCCTGGGTATCACCCAGCAGCACTCCATTGCTGATGGTAACACAGGTCTCCTGATCGACTCCTCGGAGGCGATTGAGATCAACTCGTCAGCTGCCGCGATCAAGATTGGTAGCGATGATATCGACCAGAACATCACCATCGGTGCTCAGGGTGTGAGGACGATTACAGTCGGTAATGATGCATCAACAAAGGTTGATGTCAATGCCTTGGCTGTTGAGCTGGATTCTGCTGGAACAATTGTGACGAATTCTGTCACAACCACTGATATCGTTGCTACCACTGCACTGACTTTAACTGCTGGTGCAGCTTCGACCTGGTCGACCTCTGCAGGCGATCTTACTATTGATGCTGCTGCGGCCTCTCTCGTTCTAGATAGCGGCGAGGCCTCCAC
>Ga0080013_1004848_pt1 | contig 12962 bp, 24 predicted proteins | sample ETNvirenome_6_85_FD_69236 | JGI IMG/M metagenome (GOLD analysis project Ga0080013, IMG submission 69236) | Marine viral communities from the Pacific Ocean - ETNP_6_85 (SPADES assembly) (version 2) | ecosystem: Environmental > Aquatic > Marine > Oceanic | place: Pacific Ocean | collected 2013-06-19 | reverse complement strand
TGTTTTGACAGCAACAATTTATTGCAGGTAGGGAACTAGCACCTGCTACTAGCCAAGTGTATTATTGTGGCACTTGAACACCCATAGGGGCAGTTTGGGAACTCTTGATTACTTTGTGTAATAGCGACAGTATACTCGTTATCGTATGCATCAAACACAATCCCTTGGCACTGCCCCGTGCCGTATTTACAACACTAGAGAACCTAATTATTAAAGCTATGTTCTAGTATTGTAATTATATATATAGACTACTGAATATCTATGGCAATACTTTTTTTTATTTTTTTTAACTTGCGATAGCGTGTCAATATGATATTTATATAGATGTTCTTTGGCTACGGGGGTACAGTATATGTTACAGGAATACATTAACAACTTAAATTTAAACATTGGTGAATCACATAGAGGCGATTGCCCTGTCTGTAATCATAGTAACACTTTTTCAGTAACAAATTCTGGTACACGTTTATTATATAATTGCTATCATTCTGATTGTAGCATATCAGGTTTTAATAACAACAAAATAACAAAAGAAATATTTAACAGTGTCATTAGTAACAGCAAAACTTTAGATACAATAACAGAATTTATAATACCAGAATATTTTGTATCTATAAATAAAAACAACAGGGCAAAACTGTATCTGCAAAATAACAATTGTTGGACGGCATATTTAAAAAATATGGATGACATACTATATGATGTTAAGGATGACAGAGTTGTATTTTTAGTTAGATACAATAACAAATTAGTTGATGCTGTAGGTAGGCGGTTAAGTAAATATGGAACTAAATGGCATAGGTATAATAAAAGTAGATACCCTTTTGTAATAGGAGATAGTACTGTGTCAATAGTGTGTGAAGATTGTGCAAGTGCTTGTGCTGTAACGGATTGGTACAGGGGCGTAGCGTTAATGGGAACACATCTGACAAATGAAGCCTTGCGAATACTTTCTGATAGTGTACAAGTAATTGTGGCACTAGACAAGGATGCTACTCGTAAAGCTATTGATGTTGTAATGCGTATTAAAGCAAGAGTACCGACAAGATTAGTGACTTTGGACAGGGATTTAAAAGTGCTGACAAAGAATGAAATTCGGGAGATATTGAAATGATAACCAAACAATGTGATTGCTGTGAAACTGATACTATTGAATATGATTTAGTTTATGCAGATGATGATGACAAAAAGTTTAAAAAATATTTCAAGGGGGATGAATTTAAAGTTTGTCATTGGTGTATTAACAAAAGGAAAAACAATGAACAAACCATTTAACATAATTAGATTGTATAATAATCTAGACGATAAAAAAGATAAATTAAAAAAACTTAGATTTAACTATAATAAACTGATGCATATATATAAAAATTTATTGATAGAAAATGTTAACCTTAGAACACAAGTCGAAAATAATAAACATAAGGGATGATTTATCTAGTCTTTTCAAGGACTTAGGTGATACTCCTTGTACGGGGAATATATATGATGATAAAGATTTAGATGACATTATGCAAAGAATTGAACAGATGAAAATAGAAATTAATGATTTAATAAATGATTATAATATTAAAGAGGAGAATTAATTATGAAATATTCTAAACAAGATAGTAGAATTTGTCTTTTTTATGTTACTGAAAGATTACTTAAATTAAGTGATATAAAAAATGATGTGCCTTATGATAATAAATTAAGAAAAAAATTATATGAATTTAAAAATGAATGTATTCATAATTTAGGTGTGGATGCATTACATAATCACTATGCAAAAAAATGAAAAAAATATTTAATTTAATAAAAAAACTTTTTAAAAGAAATAAACATAAATTTCACGTATCCAATAACAAGGACAGGGCGGACAGAATTAAAAGAATGTTAGGCTTGTGTGGTGAAGATGATGATTATGAATATTACAGGGTCGCTGATGTCATCTGTGATTTAAAACATTATTGTAATTATTATAAAGTGGATTTTGAAGGCAATGAAGTTACTTGGGATAATGAAATGAGAGTTGCGGATTTACATTACAGTAGAGAAATAGTGGAAGATGCAGAGTGAAAATAATTTTATTATTATTTGTAATTACAATATTAAATGGCTGTGCATTTATGGTTGCGAAAGAAACTGCAAGGGCAGTAACAATTGTCGCAGAAGATTCAAAAGCAAAAGCGGAAAATAAAAAAAAGAACAATGAAGATAAAGATGAAAAACAAAATATTATTGATTGCATAAAAATGGTGGTGTATTGTGACTAGAAAAAGAAAACTAACTAAGAAAGATTTTTTGGAAATAGCTGAAAATATGGATTACAGTTTAGACCAATTAGATACAAGATTTTTTAAATCAGATGCAGATTTAAAACAACAAATGAAATCTTGGAATTTAAAAAAATTTCAAGAATGGTTTGATTTTAAATATATTGGTGATGATGGTTTGGAATTATGATTGAAAAACAAATCATAGCATTGTGTCTTAGAAAAGAATTTTGGGAAAAGGCAAAAAACATTCTATCAAAAGGTATGTTTCCAAAAGAGTATTCAACAATCTTTGAAACTATTTCTTCCTCTCAACAAAAATATGACGTTGACTTAACAGTTGATGAGTTACTCGCATTGCATAAGGATAGATATCCCGCAATGCCAGAATCCACTCGCAGTAACATAGAAGAAGAAATAACAAGTTTAAAAAGCATTGCACCTACGAATATGGATATGGCTTTTGACTTACTGTTTAACTTATGGCGTAGAGATAAAGCGAGAGAAATTGGTGATAAGGCATTGGCGATATGGACGGGACAGAATGATGACTTTGGCGTACTGCAAAGAATAATAGATACGGCAATGGAAGAAGACCCAGAGCAACACGAAACATTTACAATCATAAGAGATACGTTAAAAGATTTAATCGCAAATGAAACAAAAACCTGTGATTTTAAATTTCCACTGAAACCTCTGTACGAAAAAGTAATGGGATTGAACAGAGGTGACTTGGGAATAATATTCGCAAGACCAGAAGTTGGTAAGACATCATTCTGCTGTTATTTGGCTAGTGAATATGTAAAAGCAGGACATAAAGTTTTTTATTGGGCGAATGAGGAAAGGGCGACAAGATTAAAAATTCGCATTTTCTGTTCGCTGTTAAATATGTCAAAAGATGGTTTATATGACAATGTGGAAAGTTGTATGAGCAGATTGGAAGATATGAATGTTGAAGAAAAACTAACAGTCATAGATAGTGTAGGTACAAATATCAGTGAAGTGGAATCCTACTGTAATTTAAATAAACCAGACATCATATTCATTGACCAATTGGATAAAATAAAAGTTAGAGGTCATTTTAACAGAAGTGATGAACGATTAAAGGAAGTGTATTATATGGCAAGAGAAATCGCAAAACGTAACAATTGTCTGGTGTGGGCGGTGTCTCAAGCGGGTGCTGATGCTGAAGGAAAAGAATATTTAACCTATGATATGTTGGACGGCTCTAAGACAGGCAAGGCGGGAGAGGGCGACATTATCATCGGCATTGGTCGTAGTTCAGACCACGATGAAAATACAACAAGATTCTTGAACATATCAAAGAATAAAGTCAATGGTGTACACTCTGGATTGGCTTGTAAAATTAATGTTCAAACAGGTGTATTCAGTGAGGATTTTGATGAATGATAGAGATAAGATACTATATTTAACAGGACTTTTTGATGGGGAAGGAAATGTGGATATAAGTAAAAGAAGACATACGTATTTCAGAAAAAAAGATAGTAAATTGTGTAAATCAGTTTGTACAGCCCTTAGATTACGTATATCAAATACAAATAAAGATGCTTTAGATTATATTCAAAAATATTTTGGTGGACATATATACCCTATGAAAAAATATCAGCCACATCATAAAGATACATGGGTATGGCAAATTGCAGGGAAAAATGCAACTGAAATTTCTAAATTAATGTACCCTTTTTCTATAATAAAAAAAGAAAAACTAAAGACAGCGAAGGAATTTTATGATAGTGTGCCTTGACATAGAAACAACATTTAAACAAGATGATTTATATTCCTATAATGGCGACAATCAATTGGTTAGTGTAGGTTATAAAACACAAACAGGAAAAGAAGATTACATATGGTTTTATCATAAAGAAAGGAGTCCAACGGAAAATGGAAAAAGTATGCTACAGAATTTATTATATAATACTACTGTGCTTATCGGTCATAACATTAAGTTTGATTTGTCTTGGTTGTATAATTGTGGTTTTACCTATAACAATAGTGTGTACGACACTATGGTTGTTGAGTATGTACTCGCTAGAGGGTTACATAGGGATTTGTCACTTGATGGAAGTTGTAAAAGAAGAAAAGTTAAGCAAAAAAAGAAATATTTAGTGCAGGATTTTATGAAGAGAGGCATTAGTATGGAAGACATTCCTGCTAGTTTAGTGGAAGAATATGGTAGGGGCGATGTAAGTTGTACCTATGAATTGGCACAGGAACAATGTAAATTATTAGAGGTGGAGTTAAATGAGTTTAGTAAATACAATTAATCTGTCATTTCAAATGACAAAAACATTGACGGATATGGAAGTTTGTGGTATAAAAATTAATGTGGATACACTGCATAAATTAAGAGATGATTATCAAATGGAAATGGTAATATTAAAGAAAAAGCTAGATACAATGATTATAGAAGCAATGGGTGATACTCCTGTTAATCTGGATAGTGGTGAGGACAGGTCTGTTGTTATGTACAGTTGCAGAGTAAAAGATAAACATCAATGGAAATCTGCGTTTAATTTAGGCACGGAAACAAGACGAGGCGGTTCTAAACGTCCTAAAAGGAGACCAAATTTTACGAAAACAGAGTTCAGTAGTATGGTAGCACGTATGACAAGCGTAATTTACAAGACAAAAGTACAGAGATGCGACAATTGTTTCGGAAAAGGCACAATTAAAAAATATACTGTTAAAGGTGAACTGTATAAAATAGCACCTAAATGTCCTAATTGCATTGGTAAAGGTGTTGTATACATACCAACAGGGGAAGTGGCAGGATTTAAATTAATACCTACAAATATTCTGGATTGTACTGTTCACGGATTCAAAACGGATATGGGTACTGCTAGTAAACACATAACAGAATCCAACCCTACAGCAAAAGAATTTTTAGAATCATACACTAGATATAGTGCTATAAGAACGTATCTACGAACATTTATAGAAGGAATAGAAAGAGGTTTGGATGTTAACAATTTTATTCATCCACAATTTATGCAATGCGTAACATCAACAGGTCGGCTGTCTTCAAGGAATCCTAACTTTCAAAATATGCCTAGGGGAACAACATTTCCTGTAAGGAAAGCTATTGTCAGTAGATTTACGAATGGATTTATATTAGAAGGTGATTATAAGCAGTTAGAATTTAGAGTGGCAGGATTTTTATCAAAGGATAAACAAGTGTATAAAGATGTTAAGAATGACGTGGATGTTCATCAATATACTGCAGATACAATGAATGTATCAAGGCAAGATGCCAAGGCACATACATTTAAACCATTATATGGTGGCATTCTAGGAACACCAAAAGAGATGAGATACTATGAAGCGTTTAAAAACAAGTATTGGCAAGTGAACAATTGGCATTATACATTACAGAAAGAGGCGGTTGAGACTAAAAAAATTAAACTGCCATCTGGCAGGGAATACGCATTTCCAGAGGCTAGGTGGACACGATATGGCAATGTAACAAATTCTACAGCAATTAAAAATTATCCCGTACAGGGATTTGCAACGGCTGATTTATTACCACTTGCCTTAGTTTTTCTATATGGCATAATGAAGAAAAATAATATGAAAAGTGTTATTTGTAACACTGTACACGATAGTATTACATTAGATGTTCATCCAGAAGAAAAAATAGAGTGTATTGATTATTTAAGAAATGCTATGATGAGTATCAAAGATGAATGCAAACGCAGATACAATATTAATTATGATATGCCAATTGATATTGAGTTAAAAATTGGCAGAAATTGGTTAGAATTAGAGGAAATATAATGGATTATAAAGATTATAAATTAAAAGGTCAAAATGTAGTTGACATACCTTTTGTATGTTATATAATATACTTACGATTTAGGAGTAATATACTTGCAAATATATTATTGCTTCTGGCTGAACAACAATCACAAAGTTGTAAAGCATAAGTTCTAATCAGTACGTCCAAGTGGATGAGGGATTAGAGGTTAGTACTGAAGTACCGTTATCTTCTTTACAGGTTGATTTGTCGGGAAAAGGTTGAGGGTGATTACAACTAGTCCCTCGAAGCTACCTAACAATTAATTTTGCAAAAAGGAGTTCAAATTGAACGTAAACGAAGTATCAAAGGTTGGTTATAATCCTCTACCAACAAAAATAGATGACATTACAGAGGATAACTTAAGAAAGTTGATTGGTCAATCTGGTGATGTATCATCTGGCGGTGGATTACCTAGATTAAGCATCAATCACTCTACTGAAGATGATGATGGAAATTCTATTCCTAGAGGATTTTTTATGATAAGGGATTCTAGCGGAAAGTCTGTCTTTGCACCTAAAGTTACGTACAGACCTTTCGTTCGTACTTTTATGTATTCTGTATGGGATAATGACCTTAATCAATTCGGTAGTCAAACTATTCAATCTCGTAGTATGAATGATTTATTTTATGATACTAGTGGTGGATTGAAATGTGGCAGACTTGCCCCCGATAGATTAAAAGCACTAGATGAGCATTCTCCCGAAGCGGTACTGCAAAAGGGCATTAAATGTGTCCAAGTACTATATGGACTAGTGACCATAGATGCGGGGCAGGATGCCACGGGTAAACCTGCATCTGTTAAAGACCAAGAATCCATTTGGTATGTGAGAGGGTCAAGTTTCATTCGTATTTCTGATTGGGTGAAAACTTTAGAGGCACAGAGAAAACTTATGCCTACTGCAATTGCCGAACTAACAACTGTCAAGGGTAAAAGAGGTGGCAACATATATTATGGTGCTAACGCCAAGACAGTTAAATTTGGTAAATTCACTAAAGATGACCAAGACTTGCTATTACAATTTTTCGGTGCGATTAATTCTTTTAATAATGGTATTATGGAATCCCATAGAACCAATAAAAAATTAAAGGAAGATGCAAAAGATAATGTTTTAGAAGCAAGGTTGGTTGGTAATGGAACCAATTCTTGATTTAGTCAAGAGTTATTTAACTGACGCAAGTAAAGGCGAGGCTGAAATCTCGCCTAAACTTGTTCGTGAATTTAAAAAAGCTTGTGGTGACGCTTTAAAGAAACAATTTAGTCCAAATAAAAGAAAGTGGCGAATGCGTATGTCTGGATTGGGCAAACCACTTTGTCAACAGCAACTCGATAAAAAAGAACTTCCCAGAGATTTAGAATACAATGCTGTAATGAGGTTTCTTATGGGAGACCTTGTTGAGGCGGCTTCCATATTTATCATGAAGGCTTCTGGTGTTAATGTAGACCATACACAAAAAAAGGTGTCCGCAAAGATTGGTGGAAAAAATATTAAAGGAACATTAGATGTAAAGATAAATGGTAAGGTATGGGATATTAAATCCTCAAGTCCTTATGCATTTACAAATAAATTCGGAAATTATGGTGGGTACAGTAAAATAAAAGAGGATGACCCCTTTGGTTATCTTGTACAAGGTTACAGTTATTCAGAAGCCGATGATTCTCCATTCGGTGGTTGGATTGCTGTGAATAAGTCAACAGGTGAATGGGCGATATGTGAAGCACCGCAGGAGCAGGAGGAAGAAAAGAATGAGACGTTACAGAAGGCTAGTGATAATGTTAAGGCGTTGGTTAAGAACAAACCCTTTAAAAAGCTATTTGAACCAAAAGATGAAAAGATAAAAATCAAGGGTGAGGATATATACACAAAGAATAAGCTGATGCCAATGGCCTGTAGTTTTTGTAGTTACAAATATCACTGTTGGCCTAAAGCTGAACTTCATAAAAAGATAGCTACAAGGGCACAGAACAGGCCTATGGTGTGGTATACCAAGTTAATTCAGAAAGATTTGGAAAATTGCCTGTAATATTTCAATTAAATATCGCAGATACCGATATTGAGTCCAATCGTGATGTTTTTTACATTCAAGAGTACACAAAAGACCAAAACGCCCATAATGTGCTGTTTTTACGCACTAGAGACCCTTTTCGTGTTTTGTGGGGGGATAAGACCTTTGTTACCAATAAACTGTCTCTAGACGAGGATATAGGGCAAATTAAAAATTTACTGGACAGAAATGCCATCATAATTGCTGATATTAAGGGATATACGGAAGAATTAAGAAAAACATCACCTAAAACAGCAGAATACTTGGATTTACGGTTGGAAGAGTTATATGAGATACATAAACCCAAAAATATCGTTAAATGAAGTTAAGTCACGGGTTTCGTAGCAGATTTGAATTTGAGTTTGCACAGTATCTGGCAAAGAGTAAAATTAAATATAAATATGAAAAAGATAAATTTAGATACATTGTACCGATTAAATCCTATACTCCAGATTTTTATTTAATGAATTATGGATTTTATCTGGAATTGAAAGGAAATTTAGATGTCACAGATAGGGTTAAACATTTACTTGTTAAAGAGCAAAATCCGACTTTGGATGTTAGATTTATCTTCCCAAATTCAAAGAAAAAGATATATAAGGGCAGCAAGACTACTTATGCCAATTGGTGTGATAGGCATGGTTTTTTGTATGCTGATAACAGGATACCTAATATATGGCTAAAATAATATCGAGAATATATGCTTTATTCAGAGGAATAATAAGTTGGAAATATTTGAAAAAAGAATGGCCAAAAAAGAAGAAGAAATAGTACTACCTAAAAACAGGATGTATGTTATAATGTCTCCCCTAGGTGAAGACCAGTTTAACATGATATGCGTTGATAAAATGGTAAAACCCATTAATGAATTATATTACATGATGAGGGGTCTGTGTGAAATGTCTATAAAGCACCAAGAGGATTTAATTGAAATTGGAAAAGAGGCTATGTTACAGGAAAAATTAAAAACAACGAAACAGGAATTAAAAAGTAACATTATTCCATTCAGACCGAGGAGAAACAATGGTAAAAAACACTAAATTTGATTTGGATTTACAGTACGGACAGTTACGGGAACAGCAAGTTCACGATATGTTTCACAATAAAAAGATTGAAGTTAAGACTGAGAGGGACTGGTGGAAGAAAACAGGTAACATTGCCATAGAATATGAATGCAATGGAAAGCCTAGTGGCATTGATAAAACGGAATCTGATTTTTGGATTCATATTTTATCAAATGGTACGGGGAATTATTGTAAATTAATTTTTGAAGTTCCAAAACTAAAGAGGATAGTAGAAAAATATAAGCCAACGCATAGTAGGATGATAGGCGATAGAGGTGTTTCTAATTGTGTGTTAATACCTCTAGAAGAATTATTTATGAAGGAAAATGTTGAATTATGATAACTAGTCTAGTTAAGGATGAAAATGAAAAAAAAATGTGGGGCGAATGGAGAAAATAGCAAAAAATTTCCTAGTGAAAGCTGAAAGTTTAGTCGCAGGTCAGAGGCACACGGATTATGGTGATAAGGTTGACAATCACAAGAATATAGCGAAATTATGGTCAGCGTACAAGGATATGAAAATTTCTGCACACGATGTAGCGATTATGATGTGCCTGTTAAAGATAGCACGAACAAAGCTTGGTGATGTTAGTGTAGATACATATGTTGACATGGCTGCGTATGGGGCGATAGCCGGTGAGATTAAATTCAAAGAACCGAGAGAAGAATCGGAAGGAGAAAAACGGGGACGAATTACAAAGGAATACGTTAAATCCCTGAACAAGGTCATGGATGAACTGGAGGAAAAAATATGAAAAAAATAACGAATGAACAATTAAATATTTTACTGAAATATTTGAGTAGTAAACCTTACCTTGAGGTTTATAATTTAATACAATTATTGGGAAGTTTGCCAGAAATAGAGGGTAAAAATGGTGGACAAAAAGATACCAAACAAAAATGAAGCAGTTCTACAGCTACTATATTTTGGCATTGACAAGTCGGGCAACTTCTTTTCAGAAAAATGGACGTGTCCTCCCGAAAAGTTTCGTGAACACATGGATAAGTGGAACGAGAATTACGTAGATACAATTAGGTATGAAAACGTGATTAAATACATTGATAATCTCTTTGAAAGGGATATCAAAGATGTAAAAGGGTATTTAGGATGACAAAAACAATTAAAAATATAATACAAAATGATTCTGGCGGTACGAATCCAGACACCCATGCACATGAGGATAAGGTATGGGAATTACAGTTTGAAGATGAAGATTCTGCTGTTCTAACCAAGGGAAAGATGTTAGAGTATCTAACAAAAGGAACTGTTCCTGTAAAGACAGTACATTCCTTTAAAAAATGGGATATTATAACAACATTGGGACATACGATTAGAACATGGGTTGTTGTATATGATGATAAATCTCATGTACAATTAGCTAACAAAGATTTTTATTCTTTGCTAACACACGGACACACCACTGTAAATGGGGAGGAAGTAACTGAAACTGTTGAAGGTGAGAGAGGGCCGATATCTACTGCTATTGCACAGGTTCAAAAAGAGGCAGGGACTAGTCCAAAAACACTAACAACACCAGAAGAACAACTTGAACTAGAAGATTTTAGGGAAGATGCAATGAGAGATAATTATTCCCCCGTGTTCGGTAAAAAAGAAGAATCAGACATTGAGGAATAAAAAAAGCCCCAGTTAGACTAGGGCTTTTTATAGGTATGGAGTACCTGTTAATTATTTGCTAGTAACATCTGAAGCAATCCCTTTATCGGAGTCCACGTCTCCTCGTCCTTCCGGTTGTACACTGTCTTGCTCTTCACTGTCCTCTGCCTGTACCTCGGAGTCCTCAGTTCCTTCGCTATCGGATTTCTCTTCTTGTAATTCCTCTTGTGGTTCTGATTCTTCGTTAGGTTCATCTTCGGTTTTTTTTATTCCAACGCAAATGCCACGCCCAGTTACTTAGTTTACTTCCATAAATTTCACAACAATTCAAGAATCTGTCCTTTAAATATTTATACATTATTTTTTAACAAGACTTCCTCCAAAGTACAACCCTACGATTGCCGCCATCAGATGCGTGTCCATTGGTGTTATGACAACACCTGCAAATTTTCTATCCACCAGTAATTCCTTTTGTTCTATTAAGAAAAAGAAACCTCTTGACAGTTCCGTCCATGTCAGGAATACGGAAACATCAAAAAATACAGGTACAATTTTAGGCCAGACTATTATAAAGAATACAGCCGTTAATGCTATAATTCTTCTCGTCCATTGAAAGCCTGCATTTTCATATTTACGTGCCGCTTCAATTGATTCCATTTGAAACTTACCTCTGGCGAGCAGCATCTTTTGTTCAGCTTGTTTTGCCTTAATGCTCTGTCCCCAGATGGTCATTACACCACCCAAGACACTGGAGCTTAGCATTGTTATCATTTCTACTGGTAATCCAAACATTATCCTCTATTATCCTTCCAATTTTGCTGTTTCTTGCCCGCTTGGGCCGCATTCCACAACTGTTCCCTGATTTTATTCTCCCCGCTTGAAATAAGATGGGCTATCTTAAAGCCAGTCGGAACTTGCGTTAAGTTCTTGTCTTCTCTGTACCGGTCATGCTCCTCGAAAGTCAGAAACTTATCGAAGAGACGACCAGTCTTTATATTCTTGAATCTATATAATGGCATTGTATGCAACTACAACAGCAATGACTACTACAACAACCAAGGCAATTTTACCCTTCTTGCTCAAGTCCTTCCACATTGTCTTTAGTTTTTCCATATTTCCTCCTAGTTTATTAGTCCTGTATAGACAGCTTTTAATACCAATCCCAAAACTCCAAATGAGACCGTCCACACTATCTTAAAAATAGTGTCTACCTTCATTGCTATGTGATGTATGTGATTGTCTAATTTTTGATTGATGAGTTTCAGTTCGCCTTCAATGCGAATGATGTTTTCCTTGTTCTCTGAGACTTTATCTTCGGACATTATCTGTTACCCCCACCGGCTTGATTCCATGCATTTTCACTCATGGTTTGTAAGTCCCCTGCACCTTCAGCTTCAAACACATCCCGTCCAATTCTTAATAATGCTCCATAGAAGTATTCAACAAACTCTGTTCTAATTCGTGGCTTGGTTAATCCATCTCTTAGTATTACATCGGATAATAATTCAAATGCATCAGGGTCAGTGGCTAAATCTGTAATCATTTTACCTCGACCAAATCTTGCATGTTGAATTAATAATTCTGTTAATACATATCGAGGGGATATAACTCCTCTTGCAACACCATAAGCTCTAGACATTAATGATTGAAGTTTCATTCCTCTTGGGAAATTTTCAATCGCTTGTGAACCAATTTCACCTGTCACTAAAGTTACTAACGCAGATAAATCAGCTAAATCTTTAAGTTGCTTTGGTTCCATTATTTCTTCTAAAATAGCTGCATTTCGTGTTATATAAAGTTGCAATGCACTAGAATCAACTTCCATTTCTTCATAAAGTCTACCCGGTTCTAATTGCTTAGTACCATCTGGTAAAAGTTTTACATCTGCACTTTCATACCCTAATCCTTTTGTACCTCGTAAGCCATAAGCCTCTTCCATAGCTCCTTCATGAAGTATTTTCTGTAAAGTAGTTTTATTCTTTTTAGCGGCTTCTGGTGGGGCATCCTTAATTAATTTTACAAGAGCACGAAGTTTTCTTGAATCACCACCAGTATGACTTTCTTCTATAATAGCTTTACGCAAAGATTCCTTATCAACAATTCGTTTACCAAATAGACCTTCCATTTTTGCCAAAGAAATTCCTTCAAAATTATATAAATCTAATGCTAAA
>Ga0080013_1004847_pt1 | contig 12962 bp, 16 predicted proteins | sample ETNvirenome_6_85_FD_69236 | JGI IMG/M metagenome (GOLD analysis project Ga0080013, IMG submission 69236) | Marine viral communities from the Pacific Ocean - ETNP_6_85 (SPADES assembly) (version 2) | ecosystem: Environmental > Aquatic > Marine > Oceanic | place: Pacific Ocean | collected 2013-06-19 | reverse complement strand
CATCATCTGCTCGCTCTTTTCCACCTATTTCTACGAAGCCACCAGTCTCTCTATAGTCTTTTTCTTGACCACCCATGTCAATCATTTCTGATGCTTCTTCAGTTTCCATGATCCCACCTTCTTGTTTACCTGGTCTTTTGTACATACGCATAGCTGCTTGTGGGTCATAAGCATATTCATCTTCATCATCTTTCATAAGTCCACCAGCATAAGCTCCTACTCTTACTGGATCTCCTCCACTGTAGTAGTCAAATCTATTATGTCCTGCTGGTGTAGTGTATCCAGGTACTGTTGATCCTGGTACTGGTCCACCATCAGCAGCCATCATAACTTCCTGTGGTTGCTCCATGCCTTGACCTTCTTGTTGCTGTTGCATGATTGCTTCTACGAACTGTTCGAAAGTTAATGTGCCACCTTGGTTTTTATATTTTACAAATTCTGCCATAAGCATTTGTTCTATTTGTTCTTGGCCTGCTTCCCCGCCATTTAATAATCCAGCTCTTCCACCATCAGCTGCGTAAAAATTTCGATTTACAAATTGTTTACCAGGCATAAAAGCTAATGTGCTTGCATCTGGATTTCTATAATAATTTTTTGCTTGGTTTCTTATGTCGGCAATACTTGAAGGAACTTGTGTCCATGATTCTTCGTCAACTTCTTCTTCATCACCTTTACCCATTAAGAATGGTAATGCTGTTGCTGCTAACCCTCCAGTTATTAAAGCTTTCTGACCAAACCCTAAATTAGGATTTTTAAAATAATTTAATTTAGACAACCAACTTGAACCAGGTTGTTTAGGTCCAATAAATTTAGACCCTAACCCCATTCTACCTAATGAAAAACCAATGTTCCTTGCCATTGCTTGAGGTGCAAACATTTTCCACCCAAAACCACTTCCTGCTGAACCTGCTCCCAACGCACCTAAACCAGCTGTGCCTGCATATAATAAAGCAGCTTTACCTAGTGGGCTTTTAGCAATTTTCTTAACACCACGAACAGCTTTCTTAACCAAGCTTCCTAATCCGTACATTTGTCTGGGTTGTTGCATTCTAGAAATTGCCATAATTTTACCTTAATCTCCTACTTTACTTTGTTTTACTCATTAAATCAAGAGGCGGCATGATGACCTTTACATCTTGTGCCATGTCCTCATTCTTATAACCTTTAGATTCCCAGTCTTTTCTTTCCTTAAAAAGCTCCCCAGTTTCCTTGTGTCTGTAGGTTAATTCAACTGTTGCATTTTTTATTTCCATTAGTCCGTTTTCTCCTTCTTAATGTTTAGATAACTTATCCCAAAAACTACACCATCCGACATGGTTCCTGCGGTAGTGTAAGATAATTTAGTTCCCCCTTCTACAATCAAAGGTAGGGTTAATATTTCTACACTAGCTGCTGTTGATAATGTTTGAGTATGTACTATCTCAAATGCGTTGTTTTTAATGGTAACAGTGGGGGTATTTGATCCTGATTTATTAGTAACTCTTAATGATCTAACAATTACTGTTTCATTTACACCAGGTTCCAACATATCAACAGACTCAGCTGATGTAGTTGTTTTGCCATAAAACTTATATTCATTTACTACTGCCATTATGCATCTAAAAAGAAACTTTTAGCTTCAATTTCTTGTTTAACTTCATCCTGAAATGAAGAGTTTAATTTTGTTATTACACCATCAAGGTCCCTGACCAATGATTGTAGGTTGGCTCTGCTATATTCTTCTTCAGCTCTAGTTAATGATTGTACGATCTTTGCCATTATGGAAACCTTCTACTAGCAATTTCTTCATCTATATACATTTGACCATCATCAGTAGTTTGATATAAATTTGCGTTGTTTATATTAAAGTTTTTTCGATTGTTAGCAAAAGCGTCTGTATTTAATATACCATCAACTGTATTTATTGGAGTGGTAGTTCCTACAGTCATACTGTAAGGATCTGAAATAGTTCCTAATGCAAACTCATTATCAAGATCATTATAATACTCTGGGTTCTCTCTTTTTACATATTCATACTTACCTGTTTCAGGATTCCTTTGAAAATTAGATAAAATTATTTCGTTATCCTCATCATCGCCACTCCAAGTTTTTCTAGAATTCCACCAATCACTTAGTGTGTCATGTTTAGGTAAATTTGTTAAAGCATTAATTCCTAGACCTAGTCCTGGTATTCCCATTATTAATCCAGCAAGACCGCCTAGTAAACTTCCTATACCAAAACGACTTCCTCTTGTATTTCTATAAGCTTGTTTAGCAAATCGATTATTTGGATCGTTTCTAAATGCTTTAGCTGCTGCTATATCTTCTACGCCTACAGTTTGATTATATTTAGGTTCAAACCAACCTCGGTTAACTGTTTGACCAGCTCCTGCATTTATTGCTGCGGATCGAAGATCTTGAGCTTCTTGTGGACCAATACCAGCTGCTCTTAAATCTCTTCTGTCTCTCTCAGTTTTACCACCAGTTTCAGCTGCACTCATTGCTGCACCAGATCTAAAACTTCCAGTTTTTGCATCATAGTCATCATAACTAGGAATTCCAGAAGGTCCTTTATGTGGTGTACCTGGGTTTTGTTTTTTTAATTGTTTAGCTTCTGCATCTGTAATGTATGCAAGTTTTGTAGGTGTAGCGTCTTTTCTAGATTTAAATTTTCTAGGTACAGTTACAGAATCAGAATTTTTTGTGTAATTCTTGTAACCGTCTTGTTCTACATAATCTATTTTTCTATCTATTGACATTATCTTCTTCCTCCTGGATGTATATCTAATCTAAATGTCCCTAACTTCCAGTCTTCGTTGCTGGTTGTATTAGCAACTTTCATTGCAATTGCTCTTGCTCGTAATCTTGTATCAATTTTTGTTGTAGTATTAGAAGTAGAATAATTTGTAGTAGTACCAGAACTATTTGGATAGTTCCTAGTTGTAAAACTAACCTGAGTGTTTCCAGTTTGTGAAATAAAATCTGGTATAAATCTACTTATTCTCATTATAAATTCTCCGTCTCCTCTAAGGTCAGGCATACCAACAACTTGTCCACCTCCTCTAGCTGTCTTTTGAGTGATGTCAAAATCACCAGAAGTAATGGTGCCTATCACAGCAGTTACTGCGCCACCTGCATTAATTTGATCGGTCCCTGTTTCCTGCTTATAATATATCGTACTTCCGTCCGTATTACCAGTAACATCGAACGAGGCATTATCGGAAGGATTATAGTAAGTAGCATGCGGTTTATCAAAAACTGAAGAATCCTTCCACGCTGCTCTGGGTAAAGTACCTGTTGTCCATATAGGTCTTTTAAGAGTGGAGTCTAGATAATTATAAGTTACTACCCTGTTGACTGCATCAGAAGCCGCAGTACAATAAAACCAACTTATTTCTCCAAAAAGGTTATTTAATCCACAGTTAATAAGGTCTCTAGAAGTAGAGTTTAAATCGTCATAGACATGGTCTTCTACTAAACAAGGTAAAGATTTTAACTGACCATCATATTGAAAAAATCCGTTCTCTGACATCCAGTAAGCTGTACCATCCACCTCAATATTAGCATTCTTTCCTAACAATCCACAGTTAGTTCCTACCTGCTCAAACGAGAAGGTAAAAGGTTGACCTACGAACTTCATTAGAAATAAAGCTGTATCTGTCCATACATAAATTGCATCCCTACCTTTGATGGCTCCCATAATTTTAGAACCATCTGCAAGTCTTTGTGTGCCGGCGGTATTGTTTGCTTTAACGGTATAAGAATCAGATGCATCAATACTCTCTTGAGAAGAGAACCTTATAAACATATCATCTTGTGTAGTCTCGGATCCAATTGTAGTTTCTGTTCCAAAGAACACTAAGTGTCTATCGGGAGTAGATACTAATACATGTCTAGATTTAGTTGGAGCGTTTGCTAATACAGTAGCTCTTGTAGATGTTGAACCACTTCCAGCGGCATCCCATTCGAAACATTTACCATTATAAATAAGTGCGATTAATTTTGTTCCATAGTTATCTAAGATCCACATCCCTGGGTCAATTGTAAAGTCAGCAGAAGACGCTTCACCCCATGCAACATAGTCAGATATGTTTGTTACTGTATCTCCGCCACTATGTGATGCTTTTGTTGTACCATTAACTTCTCTTGCGCCCCCACTTAAAATATTAGTGGTTGTGTTATTAGCTGTAAAACTTATATCTTCTGATCCAATTCTAATTTCTCCGGTGGAAGGAAAAGCAGCAGAGTTGGTTAAAGGAATATCAGTTACAGCGTCATTAATACCAGAAGCTAGTGTTGTAGTTGCTGGTCCTAAAGCAGTACCTCCAAATAATGCTGTACCCCAACCATAACCACCTAATTGTTGTGCAGGTCCTACTGTATAATAACATAGAGCTGAAGCAGAACCACTATTAGATAAAGGTGTCCCTGATTCCTGAGCCGCCATCGTAATTGTAAAGGTTGTGGTAGTAGGAATAGAAGTTACCATAAACTTTTGATCTTCAAAAGTAGCATCACTGTAAGTTGATCCTACTGCAGTCACTCCACTTACTGCATCAAACATAACAATGTCATCTTCAGCTAGTCCATGAGTACCAGTACAAGTTACTGTAACAGTTGTTGACGAAGAGGTACTTGTAAAATCTACTCCGGTTAGAGTAGTTCTAATTGGATGAATGTCATAATACACTCCTCCTGAATAAACATATAAAATTCTATTGGTTCCTATGGCAGCGTATTTAATACCAGCGTTATCATCCCAATGATGAACAGCTCGGCCTGCACCAGTTAGTTTGTCATCACCTAACTGAGTCCAACCACCTATTTTTTCTGGGGTACCGTATCTAAATCTAACATTGTCACCATCAAACCATTGGCCTTCTGCACCAGTCTCTGTAACTTGTTTATTGAATCCAGGTAAAAACCCTAACTTTTGTAACATATAACTCCATAATATTATGACTTCGTTATCGGCGGAAGTCCTAACATCCACTATATACCAGCATATCGCCAACATCAAGTAGGACTTTAGTGCCTTTGGGAGCGTTAGGTTTATGTATATTTTTATATTCGTCTATGACTGTATCAACTCCTGTGCCATCTTGTATAAAATTAAAACTTACTGATATTCTATTTTCATTGGACATATTAGGTTCAACCGTGTGCCATAACCACGCTGGAAACATTATTGCTCTATTTTCTTGTGGTTGTAAATGAACTTCTCTCCATAAATAGTTTGGAGGTTGGCCTTTTTTTCTAGTAGGCATGCATGTTTGAATACCTGGTCTTGGGTCATTACAAATTAAACGCCCACTATGAGGTGGTGTCTTTATATAATATACTCCACTAAATAGAGCATTAGGATGTACGTGTGGCAGGTTATATCCGCCTGGTGGATTTATGTTAGCCCACATATTACCTAAGACAGGTTCTTTATCTAACCATTCTTCCTCAAATACTTGATGTACCATTTTAAATAATTCATCAACTAAAGGTTTATATTCTGGTTTTTCATGCATATTAGTTTGACTGTGCCAGCCATTTCTATTTGTTTTTTTAAGGCCTGAATCTTCCTTAGACCATTGAATAATATTTTGTGCCATTTGATTTATGTCTAATTTAAAATCTTCGGCGTATATAAGTGTGGGAAAAAATCCTTCTTTAATCATCTAAAAGGTTTTTGATTTTTTGGTAGTGTTATATTACTCAGAGATCCAGGCTGTGCCGTTCCAATTATAAACTGCTTTTTCAGAAAGAGCCACATTATCGTTTGATTTCCTTGCTTCCCAACCTGTGTTATTATCAGCTTGATATTTTGTTTCATTCCAAACGATTGAATATTGCCAAACACTAGGATCGGCACCATCGTCTATAATTGTTGGATAAGTTATTGGAGCTTGCCAATCACCATTTGCATCTAATGTCCACGATGCATGAGGTTGAGGTTCAATAAATTTATCTTTTTCAACATCATAAATGTAACCTATTCCAGCGTATTGTTTTCTAAAATTATGATTATAAGAGGTCTGTTTCCAAGTCCCACCTTTAAAAAATTTTTGACACCATGTTTCACCATCAACATGCCTGTCATTTTCTCCTAATGGTCCTGCTGCTGTTGAAATATCATTTCCAACAACTACAACTCTTTTTACGATGTTATTTTCATCTAATTCTGCAAAGTGTGCCATTTTAAAATCTCCAGTTAAACAGCTATACGTATATATTATTTATTATTTTTAGTCAACTTCGTGCCTTTAAACCAAGCTGGTAAACCTAATAAAGGTCTTTTATCTAGATAATTTTCTTTAGCTTTTTTAGAATTAGCTTTATTGTAATGTAAAAATACCTGTCCACAGTGTTTACCTTTAAATTCTTCTCTCCAATGTTCAAGATCACAACCTGAGTATATCAACATATCTCCTGGTTTAAGATCTACTTTAATACCAGCATGACCTTTTTTACCTGTAGGGTCAAGATATATTGGCCAGTCATCACCACCAAGATTTAATGTAGTAGATACCTCACAAGAATATCTATCTTTGTGCCTGTGTAATACATCTCCATTTTTATATATTCTTGCATAAGAATATGTAGGACTTAATTTAAGTCCTGTGTGTTTTTCCATCACAGGTTTTACTTCCTGTAATAATGTTTCCATAGCAATGTCTGCGTAATGAGAATATGTATTTGGAACTTGATTATCAGTCCATACACCAAAGTATTCTGTAAAAGGTGAGATATATTTTTGATCAAATAAAAATCTTGCTACTTTTCTTTTATTTAAAAAATAAGCAAAACAAAAATCAGCTATTTCTTTAGAGACGGCTTTTTTTAACACTGTATATTTATTTTTTTTAAACGACATTTAATACTCCTTTAGGTATAGCTTGACAGTTAAAATGTATGAATCGAAATGGTTCATATCCCATATCAACTATATATTGATGAGGTAGATATGATGGAAAAAATATCAGGGTGCCTGGTTTAATTTTATAAGAAACTTGTGAGGTTGCAAATGTAACATTTTTTTTATCTTTCTCTGGTAAAAGATTCATAAGATTACCTGGTCTTGGATCTTCAAAAACAGGTAAAGAAGTTCTTTCACTACATTTTAAAAAATAAAAACCAGACATATGTCCATTCCAATGAGTGTGTAAAGAGTGATAGCCTCCTCCTTTTTTAGCAAACTCTTGTACCCATAATTCGGTAATAAAAACTTTGTAATTTGTTAAATCAAAACCCATTTCACCTAAAAGATTATGTGAAGTTGCACCAACATAATTTTGTAATTCTAAAAAATTAGGATCATTAATTAAACTTTTTGAATGAAAGACATTTCCTGCATCTCCCTTATTACCAAATTTTTTATTTCTCTCATCAATCTGAGGTTTTAAAATTTTTTTTGATTCTTCAATGTAAGAATCAGAGGCTTTATTTAATGAATCTACAAAACAAGGTTCTTCAGCAGACCAGATAGGTGTTGCGAAATATTGACTTAATTGAAGTTTCTTAGGGTAGCTTTTAATTTTTTGTTTTTTCTTTTTCATTTTTTATACCAACAAGGAATTGTATATCTACTTCCTCCTCCTACTTCTGAAACAGCGTGTTCATATTTTAAACCATCATAAATAATCATTCTGCCAATGTCCGGCACGACTCTAGTAAAATCAGAAAAATATGTATGCCCTTCTACAAAATCATTATTTAAATATAGAACAGAAGTCAACCCTAAAGAACTTGTTCTATATTTTCTGTCATAATGCATTACATGATAAGCTCCATTTTCATGTTCTTTTAATTCACTTCTTTCAATCTTAATTTTTTTTCCATAATATGTTTGAACTAATTTTTCTATTCTCTTTAGAATTTTAGTAAAAAAATTATCTTTTAGATTACTATCGTATATGCAATAAGCAGAAGGAGAATTGTTATCCATCCAATTAGATGGAAATTTAGTAGCTTTCTTTTTATTTTTTTTAAACAATTTTATAAGTTCTTTAGCTTCTTTTTTAGTAATTACTTTCTCTAAAATTATTATCATTAAAAATAATTAAAATTAACTGTTACTCTACGTTTATTATTATCACATAAACTACTTGCGTGAGGGACACTTGGATCAAATAATACTGCTCTATTAGCTTTTGCTTCTACTGTCTTACCTTTAAAATAGGTAGGACCATTATTATTATTTATATAAAATAAACATCCTTTATGTTTAAAGGGATAATCACTGTGAAATTCATTTTTTTCTCTTTTATGTACTGGACAATAGTTATTTGCTTTTATTCTTATAATACTTTTACAATCTAGTTTTCTAATAACCGGCAGCCACATGTTAAACCAATCACTAACAACACCGGGTTCTCTGTAGAAAGTATGAGTAAAATAAAATTTGTTATCAGGATCTCTTGTCATAAAATCATTATAGTACCAAGGAAAATTACTTCCTAAAATAATATTTTTAATATTATTAAATTTTTCTTTTTCTAAAAAATTATCTATTACTTGAATGGCCATCCCAAATTCCATATTACTAAACTATATCTTGATCCTTTCTTAACTGGACAAACTCTATGCCACACAAAAGAAGGAAATACAACTAAAGAACCTTTGGGTAATATCTCTTTACATTTGCGTATGTTTGTTTTTTTATCAGGGTCTAAATTTCTAAAATTAAATTCTAATTCTCCACCTTTATATTCTTTTGGATCAGATAAACTAACTGTAACAGATAGTTTTCTTATTTTATTATTTTTTGGGTTTTCTGGATTATTAGGATAAAAATATGGTTTATCCCAACTATCACAATGCCAACCGTAATATTGACCTTTTTCATATTTTGTAAATTGACAAGATTCAGACCAATCCCATTGAAAATTCCAACCTGCATTTCTATTTGCTTCATTAACATAAGGTTGAATTTCTTTGTAGATCCATCTATCTTCCATCCAAACTATACTTGAATTTCTTTTCTTTTTTAAATCTTTAATCTGTTTTTTATTTAATTTTTTAGGATCGTCACTTAATCCACCTGTTAAAGCCGTTTGATCTTTTAACTGCTGTCCATATTTTACAATGTCATCACAAATACGTGAAGGGATAACAGATTGATAAAACCAGTAATAATTAAATAGATTCATATACCTTTATATAAAAGATATAACATTTAACAAAAAATTGTCAATCTCGAGTTAGATTTCTAAAGTTCCAGTTACTGTAAATGTCGCTACTTTTGTACTGCCTGGCGCACATGCTATAGTGTTCGTACAAGGTGCGATCGTAGCACAAATAGAATTTGGATATCTTAAAATAACTATACCTGATCCACCACTTCCAACTTTAGGTGCACTCGTAGGTGCACTTTCACCGTTTCCTCCACCGCCACCACCTCGGTTTACGGCTCCATTATTAGGTCCACTTGCACTACCTGGTCCAGTTCCTGGAATTCCTGCTCCACCAGATCCACAAGGGCTACCTCCTCCTGCTGATCCCGGATTATATGCTCCACCTCCGCCACCTCCGGCGTATTGTCTTGGACTATTATCAATGCTTACTGTTAAACCTACTCCCCCAGTTCCACCAGCTCCGCCTGGTCCTGAAGAAGCTACTCCAGTTCCACCTCGGCCTCCGCCTCCAGATGCCGCATATCCAGATCCACCACCACCATTATTTCCTTGTGGTCCTCCGGCACATGTTGCTATTGGAGGAGTGTTTCCAGAACCTCCGGATCCTTGGTGTCCTCCACCTGCTCCTGATCCTCCATTTCTAAGTGTAGGGCTACATGGCTGTCCATGTCCCCCTCTAGTCGCTGTTTTACAAAGTGGTGCGAGTGCGCCCGCTTGTGTAGCAATTGTTGTGTCAGTTCCTACTCCTGCTGTTCCACCAGCTCCAATTGTAATATCATAAGTTCCTGAGTCCAGAGCTAGTCCAGCTGCACACGAATTACAATATGAATATAGCAATCCGCCTCCGCCGCCTCCGCCGCCGATTCCGCCTCTTCCTGATCCTCCTCCAGCAACCATTAAATAGTCTGCTGTAAATGGATTAGGTGCTAAGCCACCTGCGCCTGATCCAAATCCTAAGATTTGAAAACCAAAACTTTTTCCTCTTGATTTATTTATTTTTGAACTTTTTTCTCCACTACCGCCTTGGAGAATATTTATTTTATGATCTCTCATATTCTATTCCTTATGCGTCGTTAGCAGCGTCAGTTGTATAGAATAATTTAATTCCTAGTACTCGTGCATCACCTGTAAAGGTATCACTACCATCATTTGCATCCCTATATAATTGAAAAAAACATTGATCATCGTCAGCCGGAGATCCTGCAATTGTCATTGCAGAACTAACTGCAGTCATTTGTACATCTTCTACAGTTCCAATTCCAGCATCTGTAACTTCTATTGCTGTTCCAAAAACTGCATCAGCTGTATCGCCTTCAGTACATGCTAAGCCTTGAAGACCAAAAATACAGTTTCCTGTATTAGTATTACTTGGACTCCAAAAAACTTGATATGTTACTGTACCTAAATTCCATGATTTAGGCATCGCAATAGCAAACTGTGCATATTCTGCTGTACTTGCATCAAAATCTAAAACTTTTAAATCGGGTCTTGTTGCTGTTGTTTCAGCTTGAGCTGCTTCAGCTCCATTAGTTGTAGCTGCGTACATTGCTTGTGCTGGAATCCATATAGTTTCTGTGCCTGCAATTTTAACTGCAGCACTTCCTGATTTAAGAACACCAGATCCTTTAGGGTTAATATTTATATCAACATTAGTTTCACCTGTTGATGAAAGAGTTGGTCCATTACCTGTTGCAGCGTTTGCGATTGTAAATTCGTTAACTGCGGAACCTGTAGCTGTTAAAAGAGCTAATTCATTTCCATTAGTATCTAAAATAGAAGTACCAATTTTAGGAGATGTTAAAGTTTTGTTGGTTAAAGTTTGTGTGCCTGTAAGAGTTACATCTCCATCTCCAAAACCTAAAGTATAAATGTCTGGGTTAGTTCCATCATTTCCAGTAGCAAATACAAGTTGATCACCTTTGTCTGTTGCACCAAAAGTAAATGTATCTCCTGAACCAGTAATATATTTAAATTGTACTGTATAAGCACCTGATGTTGAATTTCTTAAAAAATAAAATGTTTGTGCATCTAAAGGAATTGTTACGATTTGGTTTCCAGTAATAGTACCTGTAAACTCAATCATTCTGTGAGCCATAACTGCTCCAGTTGATCCATCAGAAACTGAAAGATCTGTAGTTTGTGCACCACCTGCTATTGATTGTGCAGAAAACCCACCTGAAATTTGTTCAATAATTTGTAAATTTGTATTAGTTTTTGTTCCCCAAGTACCGGCATTTTCGCCAGTTACCATAAGTTCTACACCAAGTGCCGTATATGTTGATGCCATAATTTTTTTCTCCTAAGCTGCGTGCGTTACATCTGTATATGATGTATTTCCGCTCACGTCAACATCATTATAACTTGTATTTCCATCAATATCAATATCTTGATATCCTAACGGTGCAACATTTCCTACACTAACAGTTGCTGATACTCCTGTCAATCCTATAACATCTGCAGGGCTAATTGAGCCTACTGCAGAAGTAGAAGAAACACCAGAAATACCTAAAGCCATCCCATCTGGAACTATGGCTCCTACACTTGATGTTCCTCCAGCAGCAAGACCTTGAAGATCTACTATTTGAGTATCTGTTATAACTAAATCTGGTCCTACACTAGCTGTTACTGATACTCCAACAAGTCCAACTACATCAGCAGGAGTACTTGACCCCACTGCAGTTGTTGCTACTAAAGTTGCTAAACCTTGAACATGATCAGCACCATCATTTAAATTTAATTGACCTTCTGAAGCTGTGGCTGATACACCTGTAATTAATTGTGGGATATCTAATTGATCTGGAACTGATGCTGTTGCAGATACTCCTGTTAATGGCACACCTATTTCAAGTGTAAGTGATCCAACACTAGATGTTGCTCCAACACCAATTAAATTTTCAATTCCTTCTTCAACACTACCCCAACCGTTTTCACCCCAGTTAAGAGTACCCCAACCAGGTCTAATTTCTACTGTTGGTGCGCCAACTGAAGCTGTAGCGGATACGCCAGAAAGTAATACATAGGGCGAATCACCATAGGGTTCACCACCCCAGGTTAAACGTCCCCATCCTTGATCTACAGTATTTGAATCATCCCAATCAGCTTGGCCCCAATTAAGACGACCCCAACCCTCTGCATTAAATGCGGATACATTTAAAATATCTCCACCTGTACCCCAATAACCTTGACCATATTGAGAACTGGTTCCCCATGTAGTTGGATTAGTAATGGCCTGTTGGCCTGTTAGGATGACTGTTAAGTCGGCCATAAGGATTTACTCCTTAGGCTATACGAACTATAGCTGTAGTAGCTGCTGCCGCAGGGAATTGAATTGTGAAAGTTCCAGAAGAAACAGACTTGTCTCCACCGAATGCAACAGAACAAACTGCTTTGTTAGATGCATTAGTGTTATAAATTAAACATGCATTCGCTGTGAATGTTGAAGACGTCCAAGAAACATCTCCAAAGTCGCATACTGCTGTTGATGAATCTAGAGCAGGAGTAACACTTGTTAAAGCTTTTCCTCCAGCAGTATAACCAGTTCCAGTTATTTCTTCAGAAGTAGCATAAGCTGTTGTGCTTGCACCTAAAGTTGCATCTGAATCATATAAAGCTATGTTAAAAGTATTACCAGTCGAAGCTGTAAAATTGTGTGTCGCTACTAATATCTCTTGTTTGAAAGAGTTACAAATTGCTGATGTATTAGCCATAAAATTTTCTCCTCATTATGGAGACGGCGAGTTAACTTTTATTCTAACTGTTCCGTCAGTATAATCGTCTCGTCTTCGTCTTCCAAGTTGCATTCCTGCAAACTGTTGTATAGCATTTTTATACTTTTGTTCGTATAATGTCAACATATCC
>Ga0080013_1004846_pt1 | contig 12963 bp, 16 predicted proteins | sample ETNvirenome_6_85_FD_69236 | JGI IMG/M metagenome (GOLD analysis project Ga0080013, IMG submission 69236) | Marine viral communities from the Pacific Ocean - ETNP_6_85 (SPADES assembly) (version 2) | ecosystem: Environmental > Aquatic > Marine > Oceanic | place: Pacific Ocean | collected 2013-06-19 | reverse complement strand
TTATATCTCTAATTACGTAATTGTTAACCTTATTTTCAAACACGTCATAGGTGAATTTTTTATATTCTGCTAATGCTTTTAATTCTTCCAACCTCTCTTCTCGATTTACTACATGAAGTTTATCTACTCCACATTCCATTACATGGGCATTATCATGTAAGGCGCAATAACAACCTAATATTTCGTCATCAATATGTGGGGATATAACTAAAGTTCTTTCATTCATAATTTTTTACTATTTCGCGGTTTCCAAGCAGGTAAGAGCTAGCTGGACCAGAGCCCTCAGCTCCGGATGCCACGTTGAGAATCGATTTGTCCCATGTTTTCCACTCTTTACTGATATTAGGCTTAGGTTCACCTATAAACATGTCCCAGTGTTGGTATTCTTCATCCGCAATATTCTTTAATACAACATCGTGCCTATCACCGTTCCACTTTTTAAGCCAGAATGGTGTTGATTGGTGACCTCCAGCTACGTTAAGATGAGATTTCCATGTTTGATCATACGAAGCTTCATGGCTTTCGTAGATGGCATAATTAGCTTCTTTTATTCGCCATACCCAATCTCTATCTTCCCAACCACCGTTAATATATCTTTCATCCCACCAGCCTATCTTACGTACAAGCTCTTTCGAAAATGCCATAAATGCGACTCCCCAAAGGGTGGTCCATGCAAAGCCATTCTCCAGGTGATCGATCATTTTTTCAATTTCAGCTGGTTGTGGAAAAGTCCGGTCGTTAATAAAAAATATATACTCTGTATGTGATGTTACAATAGCATGATTGATTAATTGTGAATAGGATGGGTATATAAGAGGGTGTCTATCAATTCTATTGTTCCAGTGAATCTTATATTTAGATTCCAGAGGTTTAAGCAATTCCATTTGGTGATCTGAAACCTTTCGATCACTACCACAATGTAAACATATAGTAAATTCTTTTATTTTCATTAACTATGTATGGCTTTTTACTACTATCAACCCGTCGCCGTTTATATCCATAGGTTCGATCTCTGAATAAGTTAATTCTAATGGAATTTGCTTGTCAGCAAACTGTCGGTTTAATATCCTAACACATTTTTCAAACGTACTTTGTAATTTTCCATCTTTATAAACTTGGTAATTGTGTGTTGATATAAAAAAATATTTTACTCGAAAGAGTAAATTACTTTCAACTAATTCTTCAAGTATTGATACTTCAGATCCTTGAATATCCATGTGCAATATATCTACACACCTAATTTTATTTTCCTGGTATATATCCTTTAAATGAATTTTTACATCTGTTGCGTGATCATGATGCGTTTCACCGGAGTGTACACGCTCACCTACAAATCCATTATAAATTTTTGCATCAGGTAGTAATTTTTTAATTTTTTTACAGTTTTCAGGTAAGATTTCAACACAAATATTTTTACACGACGGCATTTCCGAATTAAAATATTTTGAAAATTGCCCTACCCCGGCTCCTAGCTCTAACATGACCGGTTGACCAAATACTCTATACTTTATATCACATACCATTAGATTAACCTTTAAGGTTGAAATTGCTATCTTAAATAATTCGAATTGTATTGGTTCATCCTCTAAGGGAGCTAGCCAATTAATTTCCTTTTTAGGCTGTGCTTTTTTGTTTTTCATAAAGGAAACTTTTGAGTATACTCATCAAACCGCCATGGTTGTCCACCCGCAAAGTGTCTAAAGATAGTTTTGTCTAATGTGGTCTGGTTAATATCGTAAGTATTTGGTTTACCTGTTTTATGATCTCCAGTTTCATCATAAAGCTGTGTTACATTCCACTCTGTGGGTAGTACGTTAACGTTTTCTTTAAGCTCATCAAGAGAAAAAATTGTATACTCTGTCGGATATGAATGAAAGCCTAGGTTATCTAACCCATAAAATGACTCCCAGCTATGAGGTTTAATACCAGCGCAGGTATAATACGTTTGCTGATCAGCGAGATGCCACTTACCCTTTGTATTATTATGCTCATTAAAAAACTCGTATTGACTTACCTTTAGCCATCTTTCTCTATCAATAATAGCGTTAATAAGTTTACGCGAAAATTCATTAATCTTCAATGCAAAGAAGCCAAAGCAGTGTGTATTGCCTGAATCAATTGCATATGAAAACCCTTTATCTGGTTCAAAGTGTTGATCCATTTCTTTAATAAAGACATCAGCATCAAAATTATAAATTATATCACCGTCGTTAAACTTACCTTCATCTAGAAGTCTTTTAAATAAAAGCCATCGATTAAAGTGCATATTTTCACGTACATCAAATTCTGGATGCAATATTTGTATCTTAAAATTGTCATTATTAAGCTCCACAAACTTCATTCCATGCATTTCTGCATATTTTGCAAAACGAGGTCTAATAAACTGCTCGTATAATGTTTGTCTATGGTCGTTATAGAGGACAAATGTTGTTAGGAATTTTTTCATAAGTTATACATGTAGTTTTTCTTATCGCCTTGGAAATGTAAGCCGAAGAACTCAATTAGTTCATCGTTATAATTAGTTCCGAAAATTTGGTTATCAATGCTACGAAGTCTCTTGATACCATCCTTCATTTCAAATTCATCAGCTATATTATTTTGCGGCATGCCTATACCTCTATCAAATGTACCACCCTCTACGTCATAAAGATTATTTTTGCCCTTATACCAGTGATACATTAAAGTCATGTCACAAATACCGCCGCCGGTTTGTGTCTCTACGTGCCATTCCCACTTTGGTGTTAGTATGTCGATATTGTTTGTATAAACATCAATAATATAATTACAAAAATCTTCTAAACCATCCTTTGTCCAGATAGAGAAGTGAGCTCCAGTTACATCTTCAAATTTATTTTGTTCTCTTGGTCTGCATGCAACACATTTTTCATCTTCTAATATTTTCTCGAAATCTAACGCCTTTAAAAAAATTGCATCAGAATCACAATATAAAAATTTATCTATATTATTTTCTTTTATATATTTTAAAATTTTAAAGAATCGAATAAAACATAATTTTTCAAATACGTCACTATTATAACACATGTGTTTATATACATTATTAAACTCTGGGCAGTCGGTCCCCTTTATAACGAGGAGATCTTTAAAGATTTTTTTATTTAACTCTAGACTCTTTTCCAAATATGGAACGTCATTAGGTTGATAATAGAATAATGGTAAATTACTTTTCATCTTGTAGATGCTTTAAAATAGCTTTACTAAACCCGTGCATAGTAAAGTAGTTTTCATAAATCTCTTTACCTTTTTTGAGCATTTTTTCTTTTTCCTCTTTAGTGTAAGACTTTAATTTGTCTTTCAGCGTGGGTATGTCTTTTTCCTCAACTAATACACTAAATTCATTCCAATCAATATACTTTTTAAATGGTAGCCACTCTTCATCATACACAAAAATAGGAATTGAGCCTAGTTGCATTACTTCATAAAACCTAAAGCTCTGTTTACCATAGCCGCGAGGGCATAAACAAAACTCTGACCGCTGGGATATGTCAATAAATTCTTTAAAATTGTTTTCAGGCACTTGTGCAGTCCAGTATCTCGGCTTTGAGAAATAAAAATCTGGGTCTTCACCATATGTTTGATAGAGCTTCACTCTGCCTTGTGCATTATTTGAAATAGAACCTACAAATGAACAAAATATATCCTTATCACGTGGCTTAACTAGTTGTTTCTTTAGGGGAGAACAAATTAAGGGTAGAGGAATGCCGTTTTTATTACCACCACCCTCAAAACTAAGTGTACCTGGTGGCAGTATTTCGTTTACAGCATCATCGTGCTGTGATATAGTAAAGTATTTTTTATCTTTTGGAAGATAATTCAAATAAGGCTGTAGTAGATCATTATTTTTACTGGTTAAATACACGTTTGTCCAAAAAATAGGTATTAAAGTGAACCCTGTTTTATCAAAATCACTTTTGTTTTCTATATAAAACTTATAGAAATACTCCTCCATGTAATCACCTTCATGGTAAGGTGGATATGTTGGGTAATCTGCTGGTACTCTTAGGTTTTTAAAATCAACTTTCATTCACTCTCGCCTTTACTATGTCTAAAATTTTATACTTATCATCCTTAGTACGTGTCCAATTACCATGGTGAATGAATATATTCTTTGGAATTGGAAATTTATCGTCAGTATTTACCCAATGACCTTTTAATCCACCTTTACCGTCCGGTTGACCGGCAATATGGCCAAAAGAAAAGTACTCATTAGGTAACATACTCCATATAACTCGAATTTCTGGGAATTTTTGTAGGTTGCGTAACAAATAATTGGTGGTTCTTTGTTCTTCTTCAAACTTTTCCAAGTTACCTCTCACAGTATTAAAGAAAGCTCTTGTCTTTTTATTGTTTTTTACGGCAAAAAAACCGGTATTTACACCACCTGGACCATCATTTTGAAAGACCATATCATTTATTTCCATACGTTTCACAATATCATCATAAAAATCTCTATAAATCACAATATCTGGATCAATAAACATGAAGATCTCATCGTCACCACACTCTTTTAGCTTGTCATAAAAGCAATTAGCCTTATAATACATTGTTCCATGCCATCCATCTGTACCAAACTCCGCGGTTTCACATAGTTGAGGCTTGTTTATTATAGTAAGCTCTATATTTTCGTTGTATTTAAATGAGTCTAAGAGGTATTCATAAAGAAACTTCTTATGAGACGGTGTAAACAGTGTATAAGCTTTAATTTTCATGTCGGAATAAGTTGTTTTCGAGTTCTATTTCATTAGCTAGCGGTGTCCACCACAGTACTTCCCCCGCAGATGGTCGTTTAAGAAGGACATTTTGCACAAAATGCCACCATTTACCCATTTCAGGTGTCGTACTAGCTATTTTTTCGTTATTAACCTTATATCTATCATTACCCTCCATAGACTCTGAGCTATGTTCAGGGTGAAAGATAACAGGTGGTTGCTTGTTAAGTATCTTAAAGTTACTGTTTAACACGCTTTTCATGAAATATACTGTATCCCAGTATGGTTTTCCGAGATACATATCGGGAAATAGGTGATTATTACTCAACCACCATGTTTTTTTAAAGGCAAACAGGTCAAATCCATGTACACTATATGATTGAAGCTTAAGAGGTTCATCTAAACTATCTAAACTATGTAAGTGTACCCGGGAAGTCGGGTATGATTCAATATTATCTTCGAGTTGCTTAAAGAAAGAGGCGTTTAACACAATATCATTGTTTAAAAATACAATGAGATCGTTGTCTGTACCTGCTAGCTTATCAATTATCTTGTTTACATACGGTAATTTACCGTCTTGCTTCAGTTTTAATGTATGAAACCCATCAAAACTAATATTATCCTGCTCATCTATAACATTATACAGGGTAACATCGGGATTTTTATCTCTACATCTACGTAGTGACTCTAAACACAGAGCTTCTCTCTTCTCTAAGTCAGCTTCCTGCTTGTAACTGTTAATTCCAATTGCTATTTTCATTTAACCCTCTCGATAACTTGCTGTTTAGTTAAATTAGGTATGCCTTGTACACTAGTGCCGTGTTTTTTTATAAACATATCATACTCTTTACCTAATTTTTTATCTCTCTCACCACCAGCGTTAATTCTTGACTCTGTTTCAGGGTGGTTCATAATTAATTCATCAGAATCCTTTACATCAGGAAACCACCAAAAGCCTGGAATATGACCTGCTTGAGCTATTCTATGAACATTCTCCACATCAAAGAGATATCTAAATCTATTATCATATAAGCCGGTTGTATCGATACATTTTTTAGTTTTAAACGTAAATTCATTACACATATGAGGATATAAGTTTACAGTAATGTCTTTTGAATACTGTAACTCAAGTTTAGGTGTTCTATTTCCCGGTTCTCCGGACTCCCATGATGTACTTACAAAGCAAAAATAACCAAATCTACTCGCCTCAGCTGCTTCAATATATTTATCAAAGATATTAGGGTCTTTAATTACCATATCATCTTCTAGGGTAATATAATAATCCATATCTCTTTCCATTAAAAATCTCAAACAGTCATTTCTACATACAGAAGGGTAATAATTTTTACTATGCTGGATCCAATGAGCATCTTTATACTCTTTTTTATATTTTTTACCACCGTTAACAACAACTAACTCATCTATTCGATCCAAAGGTAATGAATCATATAGATCTTCAAAATAATGCTCGGCATTATACGTTGTAACTCCAACACCAATTTTCATAACGACTTAAAATAACTAATAACCTTATCTATATCATCATATTCTTGATACGGATTAGTTACATCTATTTTATACTTACTTTTAAATCTTTCTACACCGTTTCGAAAGTTTTTCATCCAATCACCGGTGCGAATTTTTGACTTATCATGATTATAATCTTGATCTTCAATATAGTAATTACTATTTTCTAAATCTATAAACCATCTAAAAGGTGGATGGTATTTTTTTGTTATTGCATGCATTGTATGGTCTACATGCTCCATGGCATTGATATACTCTTCATCAAATAGACCAATATCATCAAGTACTGATCTATGATAATATGAACAAGCGCCATAAACGTTAAAGTATAACGCTACTTTGGTGCCTCTAATATCAATAATCTTACGAGGGTTGGGTTTATTGTTTATTTTGTTATCTTGACCATGTAAACAATAATTAAAATGCTTTACTTTTGTGATTTTGCTTACTTCAATATAAGCCCTGAAGGCATTATTTTTAAAAACAACGTCATCCTCTACTAAAAAAATATGCTCACATCCTTTATCAAGTAAATGCCTAAATGCTTTATTTTTTGCGCGGCCGACACCCTCATTACCTGTTGTTTGTATGATTGGAGCTCGAGCGTCCAAGAGGGGGCCTTTACCGTCATTAACAACAACGATATAATTGTACCATGTATGTTTAATAGACTCTCTACACTTCTTAAAGAATTCTGGCCTATTACATGTAATGATACCTATGCCAATACTTTCGCTCATATAAACTTATTCTTTCTAAAATATGACTCATTTACCCATATCTCATCATCTGCTATTTTTTTATTATACGTAAATCCTTTATCGATTAATGTTTTACGTATTAGTGCTCGATCTTCTTTTTTATGATCATTATCGTGCATTTCTATACAAATAAGGTAAACAGGTATAGACCAGTCCATAGTTTCTATAACATCTAACTCGCTTCCTTCAACATCTATAAAAAATAAATCAATATATTCTAGTTTAGAATCTTGTAAAATTTGGCTAATAGGTAATCCCGGAACTTTATAACTATTTTTTTCGTATACTTCTTTTCTAGAAAATCCGTATGTATCAGCTAGCTGATACCGATCTTCAGCCATTTTATTTTTTTGGGTTCCGGCTGCTGGGGTTGATCCGTAAAATAATACAGATGGTTCCTTTGAAATAGCGGCTCTGTAATTTTGGGTATTTGGTCTATTAATATCCATAGCCACAAATGCATCTGATGGCTCAATAAGTACACCCTTAAATCCAAATGTATCTTCTATTCCCTTTGTATTTGAAAACGTAATACCGTCAAATCCACCTAACTCTACAAATGTGCCATCTCTTACCTGATCAATTTTTGGCATAAAGTTTTTTATTATGTCTATTTCTTGGCTCTGTTGACTATGTGCGGTTATTTGAAATCCGTTAATGTTATGGACTGTATTATGTTTAATATTTTTTCTAGCTTTTAGCGCTTCATTTAACCATAGTAATAATAAATCGCCTGCAGGCCCTGGTCTGTATACCCCGTCTCTCATACATTATAAACCGAACCTTTTATATAACTCTTTCTCTTTTTCCTCTTTATCTAAGGCATCTTTTTGTTGATGTACTAATCTTTCCAGTTCATTTACATCATTAAAGATAGATACATCTTCACCATACATTTCACCTTCAGTGGTTACGTATTCACTTATAAGATCAATTCGCTGCTGACCGTCATGTGGAAGCTCTATAATACAAGGTGAATCTCCTTTCGGGAAGAATATATCCGCTTCAGGGTTTTCAGTATACTGTCTATATAGAGAATAAAAAATATTGTCTACTTCTTTAATAAAATCAACATCTGTATCTCGGACACCGTCATCTTCTACTGATTGCTTCTCATCAAACCTACAAAGAAAAATTATATCTAAAAATCTTAGAGATTCTCTCATCAAGGCTATTTGCGATGTAACGTACACCTTATCAAAGCCTTCAATGCCTTTTTCATGACACCACATAGTATAGGCAATGTTATCTAAAGAACACCTATCATAAACAACTTTTGCATCCTTTTCGTAATCTTGAGATTGTTCAATAAAGAAATTTAAGATCTTTTCCTGGGTATCTATTGTGGTATTAGAAGAGTGTGATAAATCCTCTTCAATTAAGATATCTCTATAAGACTTTTCAGGGGTAATATAATTATCCCAATTATATAAAAAGCTTTTAACTAAGGTTGTTTTACCACTATTACCAGTCCCAGAAAATGCTATTCTCATACTATATATATTTCATTAAACCTTTAATGCCATATCCCACACTAGTAAGTGTAGTCTAGGTGAAAAATTTACATTCATAGCTTTAGCATATTCAGCAACAGCTGGGGCTTTTTCTATATGTTCCTTACGACTGCCACAGCAGGGCATAAACCAAATCCTATTTTTTGGAACTTGAATAGTGTCATCATCAACATACTTACGCCATATCTCATCAATATCTCCATCCGTTGCAATAACAAACTTAAAACCAGAGCCAATTTCTTTATGCCATCTTAAAACATCAGGCTTATATGTTTTTTCTTCGGGGTCTCCGTTAGATGTTAATTTAGGGGACGTAGTAAATGACGCGTAATATTTTTCTACCCATTGTTTATCTGGCATTATGGTAGCATTAGTCTCGAAATCAATTACAGGATGATGATTGTATTTTTCGACATATGCTTCAATAAACTTTAATAATTGTTTCTGCTGTACGAGAGGTTCACCGCCAGTTAGTTTAAGGATTGCACCTTTTTTAAGTTTATCTACTAGTTTATGTTCTTCAAAATATTCGAATATTTCATTAAACGTCATTTTGTTTTTTACTGACCAAGAAATATAAGAATCGCAACCATGAGGAGAGTCTTCGGATTTAAATCCTTTACATGTTAAGTTACACATTGAGAGTCTAAAGAACACCGAGGGGATTCCAGTATATTCACCTTCACCTTCGAGTGTATAAAATGCTTTATCATCTGATACTAATAATGTTTCTTTATTACAGTCAATCATTATATAGATTATATGAGCGAGGATCCCTTTTTCAACTAAATATTAGTACCTATGAGGTTAAAAACTGCGCGTTTAAGTCGGGCAAGCTCTGAGCTTGCGGAAGCATTTAATAACAACTATTTAATCGATTTTAAGATACGGCGATCACTTTATCTTAACCCTATGCATAAGCAATTTTATGATTGTATTAAGCATTCAAAAACAAAAATAGGGTTTGTAGATGGGCCGGCCGGAAGCATGAAAACATATATAGCAGTATACGCCGGTTTGGAACTTTTAAAGGAGGAGACGTTTGCAAAGCTCGTATATATTAGATCAATTGCAGAATCAGCTGAAAAGAGCTTAGGCGCCTTACCAGGGGAGATTGATGATAAGTTTTCACCTTATGCTATACCTTTAGATGAAAAAATAACAGAAATTGCTGGCGCTGGAACATGTAACATGTTAAAACAAAAAGGGTTGATTGAGGCTGTTCCTGTAAATTTTGTTAGAGGTCTAACTTTTAATAAAACCTTAGTTATAGTCGACGAGGCACAAAACCTATCTCGTAAAGAGTTGACAACAATACTAACAAGATTTGGTAGAAACACTAAATATATTGTTATTGGTGATTGCAATCAAGCTGATGTTAATAAATCCGGATATAAGGAAATATTTAACATGTTTAATACACTTCAAAGTGAAGAAAATGATATACGCTCATTTAAATTTGGAACTGCTGAAATATCTAGAAGTAAAATCTTAAGATATATTTGCTCTGTATTAGGAGCTTGATTACTCCCAAGAAGTTCCTTTAAACCAATTACTTTTACCCTGTGTAACCTGGTTACTAACATTAGCCGGTCGACCTACAGGCGGTGGGGTTGGATTAGGCTCGGGCTTTGGCTCTTCAGATTTAGGTTGCTGCTCCGGCTTTTCTTTATCTGCAGATACAACTTCTTCAGTCTTAATTGTAGACTTATTATATGAAACAAAGTTATCATCATGTTCATATACCGTAACACTCTCAACCCATACACGGCCTTCTGTTGCTTCTTCAACAAAGGTGTCTGCGGTTTTAAAGCACCATTCAGCAAAACGTTCAATACCAACACCACCAGGCATAATTCTCAGCTGAGCAACACCTTTATCATTTAGTTGCTGAAGGATATCTAAATCCGGATCGTCACTAGCAACTACTAAGGTATGATCAAATTGATTTCTGAAAATATGTTTTAAGTCTTTAAGACCTCCGAAGTCAAATACCCAATTATTGTTATCTAATTTATCGCATGCGAAATTAATTTCAGCTTTTAATTGATAGCCGTGAATATATTTGCATTGTGAATCTGCTCTTGGCTGACGAAAAGCTGTTGAACCAAGTTCAATTAGCTTTGATGATGTATGACTCATATTAATATTTTATGTGTTACAGAAGAAAAATCAACTAAGATAAGAGGTGTTTTAAAGGCTCTCCCTCGTCCAGCCTCGGTTAATTAATTAATGTGAAAGCAAAGTCAACTGCCTTAGCAGCTCTCTCTGTGAAAAACTATCAGCTAATTTTCGTCTAGCTAAATTGCGTAACGTTACACCACCTATCTTTTGATGTCCCTTAACTCCGGCCTTTTTAAGCATTTCAATATCTCCTCTACTAGGAGGTCGACCAGACGTTAAGGCTCGAGTAATTCTTTTTACAGCTGCGTTTTTAGTTTCTGATTTAGGACCTGGAGATCCTTTACGACCACGTGCACCAGCTGGTTTTTCCGCCGGCGCAGGAAGCGGTGGAGGTTGCTTCGGATCCGCTCCCGGTAGCGGTGGAGGTTGCTTCGGATCCTCACCGTCTAATTTATCATCAACCCAATCACTAGTTCTTTTGCCAACCTGCCCGGGCTGCAAGCCGCGATCCTGTAAGTAGTCATCTGCTTTTTTTACAAGCTGATCTGGATGTATACCGCGGTCTCGAGCCGCGCGGTCTAGACCGCTTTTTACTCCACCCGTTATTGCATCCTTATATGTCTTAAATGCGCCCTTCGCACCACGTGGTCCTTCTGGTCCTTCAGACCGCTCTGGCTCCTCTGATCGCGAAGGCTCATCAGGGCCCTCTGATCGCGAAGGCTCATCAGGCCCCACTGGCCTCTCTGGTCGTTCAGGCCTCTCTGGTCTTTCTGGTCTTTCAGGTGCTGCAGGCCTCTCTGGTCTTTCAGGTCTTTCTGGAGCTCCAGGAACTCCAGGAACCGGTCCTTCTGGCGCTTCTGGTGGAACTGGAAGCCCCCGGCCTGCTTTGGGCGAACCTATGTCCCCCGCCGGATCTCCGGCACCTTCTATCCCTAGTAACTTTTGGAATTGAGCTAGCGAAGAACTCGATGGTGACCATATTACATTAGGAGGGGTATCATTATCTGAAGCACCTATAATACCCCAGCCTCCATCATCTCCTGGTCTTACGCGGAAGAAACCAGTTTTATCAATAGCTTCATCAGGTGTTTTAGGGTCAACGTACTGCCCTTTAAATTGTATGTCAACGTCGTTATTTTGAAGCTTCTTTTCACCTCCCAAGCTAACTGTTTTAAACAACCGCATTCCCTCTGGTGTATTTAACCAAGATCTAAGACCGTTCTTTGGATTAGCGCCCATTACTTTAACAAAATCACTACTTACAGCCTGTCCGAGCTTACCTAGAGCTTCAGAAGTTTTAGGCGCCATCGCTGTTCCAATTCCCTTACCCACTTTAACTGCTCTTTCTAGACCTGTTTGCGCTGCTTTTCTAAGCATACTACCTATACCCTCTTCATAAAGTCGTCTATTAACAAGATCTTTTTGCGACAATTTACCCATGATAATATTTAGTCTTGATAATAAAAAATATAGTATATAATACACAATATGGATCGTACAGTTACAAAATTACCTACAGCTAATGGTAATATGCCGTTATCAGAAGAAGAAAAACTTAAAGTTATCGATGATGCTGCAGCTGCTTATGAGAAATACTTAGATGCTTTGAGGATTGATTGGCGAAATGATCCTAATAGTGATAATACACCGAAAAGAGTAGCAAAAGCGTTTGTAACTGATTTAGCTGCTGGTTGTTATAACGAACTTCCTAATGTAACAGCATTTCCGTCTGATGGATATGATGGAATGGTCTTTCAAGGCGGAATTCCTGTTAAGTCTTTTTGTTCACACCACCATTTACCGTTTTCTGGTAGGGCTCATGTAGCTTATATACCGTCTCCCAGTGGAAAGGTTATTGGATTGAGTAAATTAAACAGAATTGTTGAGCATTATGCAAGGAGACCGCAGATTCAAGAGGGTCTTACTATTCAAATTCATAAAGCCATCGATGAGATCTGTGAAGGTAATAAAGGCGTTGCAGTTATGATTTCTGCTACTCATACTTGTGCTTGTTTGAGAGGTATTAAGCACGATGGCTGTGAAATGAAGACGAGTCGACTAAGTTCTGACTTTTTAGATGATGCTGCTACTAGAAATGAGTTTTATCAGTTTGTTTCTGACTGGAGAGGAACTTGTATTTAATAATCAGCTTCAAACTCTCTATTAGCTATGTCTTCTTGACTTACGTCGATTAAAGCATCAAGCTCGTTTTCAATAAAATCCTTACTCACTAAGATTTTAAACAGGTTAGAAGATCTGTTACCTACTGAAAAGGGTATATCTTTAAATTCTTTATTACCAATCTTAAGA
>Ga0080013_1004845_pt1 | contig 12963 bp, 20 predicted proteins | sample ETNvirenome_6_85_FD_69236 | JGI IMG/M metagenome (GOLD analysis project Ga0080013, IMG submission 69236) | Marine viral communities from the Pacific Ocean - ETNP_6_85 (SPADES assembly) (version 2) | ecosystem: Environmental > Aquatic > Marine > Oceanic | place: Pacific Ocean | collected 2013-06-19 | reverse complement strand
CCAGTTTTCTAGTATCCTCTCTCCATGTAACCGTGAAACGCGAACCAAGCTCATCGGGGACTGGAGTGCCCCGCATGCAATCTTCATTGCGCATTTGTATGTGAAGCTCCATGGCCTGTTTAGGCGTGTTGCCGTAAGCCACTATCTTGATAATGCTCGCCCCCCTGGACGGCTCATCTGTCCTATCAAACGGTATCTCTGTCTTGACGTGCATAAGTCCCTCCCCCTTGCACTCCCCCTTCTTGTAGTCGGTGACGACCAGGCGAAAGGGTGTTAAAGCCTGGCCGCCACCTGGTGTGGCGAGCAACCACACCTAGAACAAGTGTCCCACAACCTCCGGATACTTCCCATTTTTTCGAGTGTGGACTTCTTGCGGCTCCAGCAAGTCCTGAACAAAAGACAACGCATCGGCCACGGTCTTTGGAACGTCCTTCACGTCCTCGATATATTTATCTCGGCGCAGCCACCACTTCTCTGCCTTGTGCCTGGCAAAGCCCCGATGCTCGATGCAGATGTATTCTTTCGCTGCGCTGATAACACCTTCCCAGTACTCAACGCGCAGCGTCATGTATCCGCTTTTACTTTTGTGTGCAGAGTAGGTCACGCTGGTGACCTCGTGCTTCTCTACTGCCTTCTGCCCCTTCAGGAGCGCTAGCTTGCTTGCCTTCTTCCCCAGCTCCTTCTCTTCCATGTCGAAGATGTGCCCGCACTCGGGGCACATCCTCTTAGACAGGTGGCACTCTGCCAGACACTGAGGGCAGAACTTAACTGGAGCTTCACCCTTGCCGCTTGTCTCCATCGGCATGGCCACGTCATCAATGGGGCCATGGCGCGAGATGTTGCCGCCGTAGTCCAAGACCAGGCAGTCATCCTTCCCTTCCGCCGGGCGCATGCCTCGACCAACCATCTGGACATAGAGCCCCGGAGATACCGTGGGGCGGAGCAGCACAATCATATCTGTCTCGGGCGCATCGAAGCCGGTGGTCAGAACGTTGCAGTTCACCAGGGCTTTGATATCGCCTTTCTTATAGGCCGCAATCCACTTAGCCCTGTCCTCTGCAAGGGTCTCACCTGTGATGGGCGCAGCGGTCACGCCTGCCCTTCTAAGGGCGTCCGCCACGTGGTTGGTATGAGCAACTGAGACGCAGAAGAAAAGCCAACTGCGGCGATCCTGGCCGTGCTTAAAGGCATCCTTGATGGCAGCCCCGGTGACGTGCTCTTCATCTGCTGCCGAACTCAACTCTTTCAGGTTGTACTCGCCCGCTTGGATGCCGACGAAGTGTGTGTCGATCTCTGTCGATGTCTCCACGCTGCGAACTGGGGCCAACACGCCCTCGTCAATCAGCCTCTGGACCGGAAGGTTGTAGACCACCGAGTCGAACATCTTCCCCTTGCCGCCAGTCAGCAGACCGCCGCGCATCCTGTACGGCGTGGCTGTCATTCCGATGACCCGGATCTTCGGGTGGGCCTCGCGCATCTTCTCTAGAAACTGTCGGTACATCCCCTGCCCAGACTTGGGGACCAGGTGGCACTCATCGATAATGATGAGATTGGGGGGCGCAACGTCTTTGTTGTAGATCGATTGGATGCCAGCAAACGTGACAGGGTATCCCAGTTCGCGCCGCTTGAGCCCTGCCGAGTAGATGCCGATGCCGACGTTCGGCATATGCATTCGCATCTTCTCTGAGTTCTGCTGAATCAGTTCTTTGACGTGGGTGAGACACATCACTGTTGTGCCTGGCCACTGGGTGAGAAGTGTCTCGATGAGCCCTGCCTGCACATGGCTCTTGCCTGACCCGGTGGGCAACGCAACCAGCGGGTTGCCCTTTTTCTTGAAGAGATACTGGATGACAGCGTCCACTGCCTCCTGCTGATATCCTCTTAAGTTGACTTCCATTCTTCACACCCATTTCGTTGCTCTGTCGTGGACAGATCTTTATTGGTTCTTCCACATGTCCACCTGCCTGCTCCTGGCATCTGGACGTGATCACACGTTCTACAGTTCTTCGAGAGTGGCAGCCCTTTGTGGCACTGCCCGGAGAAATTGCACCACCTACACTGATACCAATCAGGTCGATTAGATATTTTCGGTGGCGGCACTCGCGCCTCTACGATATCGATTCCTCTGCCTAGATATTCTTTTGCGACAGTCGCATCATAGGACACACGCTCCGTGTATATTTCATCGTTATTCTTATTCACGGCCATGTACAGGCCGCGCTTTAGTTTCATGCCCTTCATGTACATTTGCATCTGGGCGTAGTGAGCTGGCTTGGATTCAATCAGCCCCTTCTTCTTCATATCCTGAAAGCTCTTGTCGTTGTGCGTCTTGAACTCTAAGAGGTGTGGCGTCTCAGGGGCGCCAGGGACTCCCTTGGCAACCCCGTCAATGCTTCCACCAATATAGCCATCGGCAAACGAGACCCGGTATTGATCACCGTGGGGGGTGCGATCCCAGACCTCGCAGCCGATGGACCGAAGAAGAGAGACGAAAACATCTTCCTCTCTACTCCCCCGGTCAAAGAGACGAAGCATTCGACCCGACCATTGAACCTGCGCTGCCCACCGAAACGAGTACCAGATCTCGCGGGTGCACTCCCGTCCGATAATGGAACAGCCTAAGTGTGCGCGTCGGCCATCCCCCTGGTTACTCGCTCTGTCATCATCGATGAGTCGCGCAACTTCCCCGTCCGGGTCGAATACAAACTGGGTCATTTTTCAATAGCCCAGGGGGTAGCCATCTCTTCGCTAACAGGGGCAGCGTCTGCACACTGCTCCATCTTTCCGAAGCGGTTCTTTTCGTCCCAGTCACCCTTGGCAGGTTCAAGCTTCACCGTAAGCAGAAATGCCTTGCCATGAAGCTCGCTAGTGTCCCGAAACTTGGGCACACCGACCGCATCGCACAAGCGCTTGAGTTGCTTCTGCCCGATTGACTGCGTCTGCGGATTGGGGTGGCAGATATTGAACCCGTCCGAGATGCGGCTACCTTCCCACTGCCCCTCGACAACCACGGCAGTGATAGGCATACGCTTGCCCTTGTCCCGGTCTTTCGGGTCGCCAGTTCTGTCGTAAAACCAGTCGCGGTCTAGGATATCGGTCTCGGCGATCACAGCCTTCACGACAGTCCCATCTGGGATCAGCCCGCTCTCGATGTCGTCTGTGTCAAAAGAAAAATAAGCCATCACTCTACCCCTTTCAGGAGGTTGTTAATACGTGTCAGGTTTGGCGGCACGAACTGCTTCAGCCTGCCACCTCTGCTCTTGGCGACAAACTTCTCGTCACCCATGGTTTGAAAGAATCGCTTGATGTTGCCCTCGGCATCCTTGCGAGCCTGCAACGCAAACACGTGGTCCACAAGGTATGGCAACTGCCCGCGCATCCGCTGGCCCGGCATATCAGGAGCACACACGAGACCGCCCGAAAACTCATCTTTCACTCGGTCGAGCTTGGCTGTCATGTACACGCACTTCTTCAGGTCACGGAAAGCACGGATAATCTCGGTTGTCTTAACCGCCATCTCGCCGTATGCCTTGCGCCCATCCTTGTTTGCCCGCTTCTCGACGATGAGTATCTGCTCGGCAATCTCAGAGATGGAGTCGAGGCAGACCCACGTATACTCTTTGGCCTCTTTCGACTCAGCCAGCCAACGCAGGATATCCATTAGTTGGCCGGGATGCTCAATCTCCACCGCAGGAATATCGAAATCAGCAAGAGACCGCAGCCCTGCCTCTGCGCTCAGAATGAGACACGGCTCCTCGATCGTCGAGATAGCGTATGTCTTACCTGCGCCAGACAGACTGTAGGTAACAATCGTTGTGTTGTCCTCTTGGCCGAGCTGGTTTGTGCTAATTAATTTCATCGCGTTCCCTCTCTTCTTGTTACCCAATAGCGCCCATTCCCCCATCGAACATTGCTTGGATTAAAAACATCGACCAAGGCCCCGCCCTTTAGCCACTCTGTTCTTTTCGGCATGTCGTATCCGCGTTTGTATAGAATCCTTATGGCGTTACCTTCCCTTCTGATGACTTCCCCAACGAACTCAAAGGTTGTTCCTTTGTGGTAAGTGACCTTGTCTCCCACTGATGGTTCATAGGGCTCCATCCTCTGCCTCCCACTTCTCTTCAAGCTCATCCTCAAGCTTTGTGATATCCTCTGCCAACTTGATGGCTGCCTGCTCAAGTGCCCACGCCGTCTCGCGGAGAAGGGATAGCTCCTTGTACCTGGCCCGCCGTTCAATATCTTTCGGTGTGTCTGGAAATGGATTGTCAGACATAACGAGCCTCCCCCCACAATCCGTACTGGACGATCAATTGCCCGGTTTGCTCATCAGCATTGCCGGCCATCAGTTTTGCGTACTCGGCTGGCGAGTCGAGAGCCAACCACTTGATGCCAGACCGGATGCTGTTGTACCCAAGCCCCTGGGGCTTGCCTGCGTCTGGCAGGTCCGGGTCGTTCTCTGTGATATCCCAGGACGTGCCCATCACACACGGTATCATTTTGACATCGCCCCAACTCAGCGCGATGTACCTCAGCCCGCTCTTCACTGCGGACATGACCACGTCGTCATCGATTTCAATCGTTACTTCAATCTTCATCACTCACCTCCACCACTGCAACCGAAGTCTTCGCCGGCTTGGTCTCGATGCATGTCTGACACATCAACTGATAGAGAGCTGGCTCATCTACCGCCAACGTCTTGAGCTTGCGCACATCGAGAGACACTGTGGTCTTCACGGGTGCGTGCTCGCCCAACTGCCCTGCAATCTGGTTGAATGCCTTCACATCCAACTTACGTGTCAGCTTCCCGGTGGTCGTTACCTTAAAGTAGTTGCCACTCTGCGACGTGGCTCCTTCTTCTTTGGCACCAATCGCATCGATCAGTCGTTGCTCGGCCTCGACACGGTTGTCTCGCGCCTTCGTCTCCAACTTCTTCGCCTTGGCTAGCTCAAATGCCAAGTGGTCAATTGGTCTTGCTCTCTTCTTTGCGTCTGCCATGTTGGCTCCCTTTCGTTAATCCCAATCTAGCAATTGCGTGCATGGGTGTCAATGACAAAAAGACAACGTATGTAAAATAAATTAAAAAAGAACGTTACTTGATTGTTTGGTTCGAGTTTTATATACTGAGAACATATATTCAACAAGGAGTTAACGCATGGCGTTAGACAAGAAGAAGGATAAAGGAAAGAGCGAGCACACGGGGCTTCGCTTGAGCACCGCCGTTATTGAGATGGTGGATGCGCTCGTGCCCTTACTTGAGGATGACGTTGTCCTCTATCCAGGCGGCAGACCTACCCGAAGTGACGTCATGAGGCAAGCGATGGTCATCGGCTTGCAGGAGATGCAGAAAAAATACGGTGAATAAAATATAGCCAGCTCGGAGGGGGTCGTGGCAACAATGCTAGATGCAGCAATTTCAATGTGGGACAATGGAATGCGGGTCATCCCGCTAAATGGAAAAAAGGCTCTGATACCATGGGCCAAATATCAAAATGAGACGCCAACCCAGGAGGATGTAGAGGCTTGGTGGGATAGATGGCCAACGGCAAACGTTGGTATTATCACGGGTAAAGACGTGGTGGTTGTTGATGCTGACTCGCGTGACTCAATCAAGTGGGTAATCGACAATCTACCGCGCACCCCCTGGGCCGCACAGACCGGCAAGGGCATGCACTTCTACTACGGTGTGTCCGATTTTGAGATTCGAAATTCAGTTAACGTTGATGCCAAGGTGGATGTACGAGGTATGGGGGGATACGTCGTTGGCCCGCCTTCTATGCACTCTAGCGGCAAGCGATACCGATGGGTCATCGATAAGGCAGCCGGGGCGCAGTCATTTGACGACCTACCATCCCTGACGCAGGACGATCTTGCCCGCATCAACTCCTACAATGGTGTTGAGAAGAAGGGTGAATATCTCTTTGACTCTACAACCATTCGAGATGCACACGACGGCTCACCTATCGAGGAAGGTGGCCGCAACAACGCGGCCGCATCCCTGGTGGGTCAGTATATCCATGAAGGTCATGACCTAAAATCCATCAAGGGATTGCTCGGCCAATGGAATGATACCAACCCCGAGCCGCTAGAGAAGGATGAGCTAGACACCACCCTGGCTTCGGTTGTCACAACTCACTTGCGCAACAACCCAGACGAACCCCTGGCTGTTGAGCACGAAGGATTCGAACCCAAACCCATCGAGGGTATCGCCGTCAAAGGTGTGCCCACCCACTTGCTAGAGTTGCCCGGTGCCCTGGGCGCTGTGTGTGAGTACATCAATCGCACGGCCATCTATCCTCAGCCGGTGCTCTCTTTGGCCGCAGCCCTGCCTATCTTGGGCACGCTCTATGGCAGGTACTATCGGAGCCCTACCAACCTGCGAACCAATGTCTACTCCTGCTCTATTGGTTTTTCTGGCTCAGGAAAGGAGCACCCGCTCCACTGTGCGGACCAGCTCTTCAATGAGTCCGGCATGGGGGAGAGATTGGGGACGGGCCGGATGTCATCGGCACAGGGACTGCTCAAGCACTGCCAGCGGGCGCCGGCAACCATGCTGGCTATCGATGAGTTTGGCTTGATGCTCAAGTCCCTGACCTCAAAGCATGCATCGACACACAAGGCTGACATTATGGCTACACTGCTAGAGCTATTCAGCCGGGCCAAAGGCACCTTCAGGGGCATGCAGTACGCTGACACGGATGGGAATAGGCCACGCGTGGATATCTTCCAGCCGTGCGTATCCCTCTATGGCACCACCACCCCCAACCATTTTTATGAGTCACTCAAATCTACCCAGGTCATGGATGGGTTTCTAAACCGACTTATCATTTTTGATATCGGTAATTCCATGCCCGAGATGCAGGAGCCTATCACCCTAGAGCCGCCCGAGCCCTTGATCAGATACTTCAAGATGGTCAAGTCTCACATCAAATCCAAACAGGGGCACGCCGCAGACATGAACGGTACGATGGATATCCCCCTCCACACGGTGAAGATATCGCCGGAAGCTAAAGAATATCTCCGAGACTATGAGAAAAATATCCGCAAACAAATGGTAGAATATCGCTCAACCGGTACCGATGCTTTGTGGTCTCGGGCCTATGAACATTCCGTCAAGGTGGCCATGATTCGCGCCATTGGTATCGACTTCAAACGGCCGGAGGTATCGTTGGCAGATGTTACTTGGGGCTGCGAGCTGGTGAGCAATCAAATCAAAACCACTGTCGTAGATGTAGTTGACCGTGTAGCTGATACCGAGCACGAACGAACACTAAAGAGCGTGTTACGTCACATCACCAGGGACGGCATAGCTCAATCGGAGCTAACGATAAAGGCTCGGGCAATCCCTAGGGACCAACGACAGAAGATATTGAAAGACTTGATTGACGGTGGCCAAGTGACAATGAAACGACACAAGCCGAAAACAGGCCGGCCGACTACCTGGTATATAAGGACTCAAGGCAATGGATAGTGAAGAGAAAGAACAAATGAAGTTAGCTGCCTACCTGGACGGCCGAAAATTTTTGTGGTGCCATGTGCCTAATGGTGGACATCGGCGCAAGGTTGTTGCCGCATCCCTTAGACGCCAAGGGGTCAAGGCAGGGGTCCCAGACGTACTTGTCTTTGCACCGATACAAGCAGCCATAGAGTTGAAACGAGTTTCAGGGGGAAGTGTTAGTGCGAACCAGCGGAAATGGTTAGACGCCCTAAACAATGCAGGTTGGGAGACCTACATCGCTAGGGGCGCCGATAAAGCTATAGAGTGGCTAGTTGAGAAAATCGAGGATACCGCAAAGGGTGAGAATGAAGATAGTAAGACCGAAGAATAGACAGACGACTATCACTTGCCGCGCCCCCACTCACTAAGAGCCAACGCCAGCCCCGCGCACATGGCGTCTCTATTCTTTTGATTAAGGTAGCCCGCCTCCACTGTGATCTTCACATCACGTTCTATTGTGGATGGATGCACACCCCGTGCTAGGTCTGCTAGAAATTCTTGCTTTCGCTGTTCAATTAGTTGCTTCATTGTCTCAACCCTTTCTCATGTATGCGCGATACCATCGCCGACACTGTTTTTCTAAACCCTCGGAATTCGCCTTGACAGTGGAACCATAGAAGCCCCCACCATCACATATTTGGCGCCATTGTCCGCTACCCTCTACCCATACCCGGATATATTCGCCGGGCTCCCCTCTGAATTCGAAAGCCTGATTTAATTTTCTTGATTGGATTCTTAGTCGTCTCATTTGTTCGCCTTCCCATGCTCCCTAAGTGCTTTCTTCAATAGGCCCGTCACTTTCTTTTCACCTAGCCCCATGCGACGGTTAAACAATGCCAGGCACTCGGCTTGTGTCTTACCACGCGCACTGGCTAGCCCTGTCTGATATTCGGTCAACGTCCAAGAACCACGTTCGCCGTGTAGGTAGTGGGTCAAGCCGTACACCTCGACATAGTGGGACACCTCGACGCTAGTGATTCCCTCATTATGAAATTCTGGGTTCATTCTTAGGTTGATTGTCTTTTTGACTTTCAAGCGCTTGAGCTTGGCCACTGTCGGTTGATTGGGTTTCTTGGTGCCGTCCGTATTGTACAACCTAGCATCCGTTACCACGGCGCTAGCCTTAAGCCTGTGAGCCAGTTTATCGTGGCATGGCCCACACGATAGAACGGCGCCCGATTCACCCTCAATTAGTACGGCTTTTCTAGAGTCTAGGATTGTCCCACACCTACACCACATCTTAGAACATACGGCGCTATGTAGCGCGTTTAAGTTTGCTGCCAAATCTTTGTCTATGGTGCCTAGCATGGCGCCTGCAATTGCTTTCTGATACATGGTCTTTATCCTTTCAAGATGTTCAAACTGTTACGAATCACGAATCCACTAGAGTCTTGCTTGCCTTGACCCAATGCCTTAAGCGCCACGATACCAGGGGCATCTAGAAACCGCCTATCGTCGGCCGCGCCATCAATAGCAGGATAGCCTTGCCACGAACCGGCACGAACAATCGCCTGGTAAAGCGAGTACTCAAAAACCATGGACACATTGTAACCACGTTCCAAGAGTTTAAGGCCTTGCTTTTGGTTGCGCTTATCTTCCGACCTAGAGAAAGTCAGATGATAGTTAGCAGGCAAGCCTGGCTTAAATCTTCCGTGTAGCTTGGTATAATCGTAGAATTGAATCTCAGGGAATAGCTTAAAAATCCATGGGTCTTTTTTCTCCCATGCTATGTCTGAAGTTCCATTCAATCGAATAGCGGCCGCATGTTTTCGGGTACTGATATTTTTCAGTAAGCCATAAAGAGTAAGAGCAAAGATTTCCTTGTGCTCGACTAGCAGCCTAGTGCGCTTGATACGACCGGCCGTGACTCCACATGTTGACCCATGCCCGCTAGTCACTAGGCATGATTTCCGGCATCCCCTGGAGGCCCCCGGACATACCTCATAACCACTCATATTGGCGGCCGCTAAATGCATAACGTAGGATTTTAGCAACCCCCCACTAGCACGGTTAGAGGCTTCCATTTTGTGCTGGCCTTCAGACGTAAAAAAATCAGGAGCATGCTCAAGGCGCAATAGCTGGCGCGCAATATCACGGGCCCAAAATTGTTCGAGCTGGTTTACACTCCCGGTTCGTCTGAGATTGCCATAGGCCGCAATGGCCCGACCCTTGTCATATCTAGTGGGGGCTAGCTTTACGTAATGACGTGTTTTTGTAGCCTTGGCTACCAAGTATGTTCTCGACATAATTTTACCCTTTCAAGTTGTGACCCAGGGGGCTCAATCCCTAGGCGTTAAACAATTGTACAACGATTAATCCTCGTGAGTCAAGTGCACTTCGAAAAACTCTACAAGCTTAGGGTCGTTGGTTTCGTGCAACAGTTCGATTAACCATTCCCATTGGCCTTCATTCATTCCCTGCAATTGGTCATCAAAGTCTGAGAGCTTACCAGCTCGGCCAGTCTGCGGTTCTGGGTCGTCAACTGGTTCGGAGTAGCCGTAGTGTGGTGGATAGTTGCTCATGATTTACCCTTTCAAAGTGTGCTCAAAATATCATCCGGACCGAGCTGGTTCAGACATGTTCTCAAAAATATCATACGGACCACTAGTCCGGGTTGGGGTCGTTTCTCTCGGCTTCATCCGTGGCAAACTCAAACCAGTGAGCTAGAAACCTCAGAAGCATTCCGGGCCCAACGTCAAGTTTAACGTCATCGTCAAAGGATTCTTCGACTTGCCCGAAGTCTGCCATTTCATCCGACCATGCCCGGACTACCCTCGCCTGGTCGGCAGGGCACAGCGTGCTGTGGTACCTCCTAACCAACCGGATAATCTCGTAGGGCTCAAACTCAGTGATAGAAAATTGCGCCGCGAGTGTCGTCAACTCACTGGCTTTTTCGATTCCATGGCAAGCGTTACAGCGTGCTTCATCGTCATTGTCCGACTCGATTGCACATGTCGTAGGGTTGACCCAGTGTAGGCACTCGACATTCGTTGACCCACAAAGTGAACAGCAAAAGGTATGCTCTGGGGTTGTCATGGATTCTTCCCCAAATACTCAACCACACGCTGATAGGTCTCGTGTGCTAGTTCTTTCCCCTGGCTGTCAAATGGGAACGAGAAGACCCGAGTCTTGTAGACATGGAGATAACCTTCCTCGGTGGGCAATCCTGTTCTTTGATGGACTACCTCATACGACATGGGCTTTCTATGATTCGACCCGTCGCACTCGTAGAGTCTGACTCGGTGGCCCATGCCCCTTGACCCTACGGTGGGCAGGAAGGTTTCTTCAATGCGTTTTCTAATCATGCCGTTACCCTTTCAAGGTGGTTTCACCAGCAAAGCCCCGAGATAATCGAGGCTAGTGGGGACTATGTAGGTGCGGGACTAGGCTAGGCCATAGCCCTTTAGCCATTCATCGTGAATCTCTAGGTCGGCCTCTAAGTCAAAGTAAGCATGACGCCCCGTGCTTGGCTGATACATATAGAGCACCTTGTGACCCGTGCGGGTGATAAAGGGCTTCTCAAGTTGGTTGCATCCTGGCACCCAGGGTCCATCGGCTTTGGCTTTTTCGGCCGCGTCTAATCGTTCTAGTAAGTTCATGATTTCACCCCCTCCATAATTTCAGCCAAAATGCCGTGCTTAGATGCATTGCCTATAATCTGCCCTAGTGCTTTTTTGTGGTCGGCCAGTTCGTTCTCAAGTCGAGTCATAGCGCGGTCGTGGCTACGCACAATCTCGTTGACATACGCGCGCCATTGCGCAGGGGTCCAACCGTTTTTCTCCCATGCCGCTAGGTCGTTTTGGTCCTGGACGGCTTTCTGTTCTGCCAGATAATCCATGTTGTCGAGTTGTTCATCGGTCATGACTTCACCCAAAACCCGGCAACTTCGGTGCAACCCAAAGCCCATGCCACGGCAGCGTCAACGGCCACGGTATACGAGAAGCCACCCTTGCTGGGGTTAGCCTGACACTTGGCCCGACCTTCGGTCTCCAGCAATTTCTTGGCGGCCGCCAACTTGCGCACACCTACGGCCACGCTTGAACCGGCCGCACGGCCGACGTGGAACCCACCCTTGGGGTCAACGGCCGTGACGACGTACTCGACGCCCGACCTACTCTTGAATGTGTCGCCCTTTTTTACTTGTCTCATACCTTGCTCCTAGGTGTGTGTGGTTTCACCACAAAAGCCCGCACTAGGCGGGCAATGTGGGGCTATGTGGTTAGGGATTAGTCGCGGTCGATGTTTCTCAAGTAAGCGCGAGCGACCTCGCAGTCTGAAAAATAACGAGGATTGATCAACTCGCCCTCAGGGGTGACTTCGTGTACAGCGTATTGTTCGGGTGTCCATCGGCTCCCGCTAATGCTTAATTGAAACGTTCGTGTCTCGATTTCTGTAAACATTTCCGACTCCTCAGTAGATAAGTGATAGAAGGACCTGGCCAACGGTAGGACGCAGAGTCTTGCGATAGTGGATGCGCATGGCCCACGATACCTGGCTTGATGACACGGCGCGTTGCATTCGAAGATATGACATGTTGTTACCCTTTGGTTAGTGTTCTGCTCGCCCCTGATTATGGTCATACCGTGGATTGATTGTCAAACGGAGAAATGCGGGTGTTTGACGGATTATGGGGTTAGTAGGTTCTTTGTGGGGGTTTCTTGAGGGTTTCTTGCATAAAAAACGGGCGTAAGTGTGTGATATGACTAGAGAAAAGACTTAACGTACTTCTTTGCAAAGATTGTCCTTTGGGTGAGGGCGAGGGCGGGGGCGGGGGGCAAGTACTATATATAAAGAGAGAGATTATGTTTATTAAACATTATAACTGACCTAAACCCTTGATTCTATTGAGCTTTTCGGAAATTCGATACCATGCATCCTTGCAAATCCGCCGCTAAGTGCTTGATATTACTATGCAAATAAGTAGGAGGCCTCAAAACATGGCCAAATGGTCCCCAGGGGGCGCCAAGCCATGGCCCTAGGCGGCAAGGGGGCGGAAATGGGCCCGAAGGGCCTTAGAATCGATTGTGAGCGCCGTTCGGGGGTTGGGTGGTACGCTGGCACGTCCGAAGGGCAGAACGTCCAATAAAAGGTGAACCCGCTCACATTCTACCGACGAGTAGACAAATGGGAATAAAATGCTGCGCCGCGTTAGGCCGGAGGGAATCGACTCGCGAGTATACTACTCACGGGTAGGGACGTGCGAAAAAGGCCAGTGAAAACGCGGGGTTAGCCGACGCTCGTGTAAGTGCGCGGAATCATTGAAGATCCTGGATATCGATATCCCACCCCGGACCCGGGGACCCCTCTAAGGTTAATAGCCACAAAAACTAATTTTCCCCTCATCCTTTTCCCTCTGGGGAATAAAAGAACCCGGTCATTCTGATTTTTTCGCCTAGGTTCTTTGGCCAGGTTCTTTTGTGTTTCACGTGCAACATATTCCCTTTTAGATAAAAGGTATTCCCTCTTTG
>Ga0080013_1004844_pt1 | contig 12964 bp, 37 predicted proteins | sample ETNvirenome_6_85_FD_69236 | JGI IMG/M metagenome (GOLD analysis project Ga0080013, IMG submission 69236) | Marine viral communities from the Pacific Ocean - ETNP_6_85 (SPADES assembly) (version 2) | ecosystem: Environmental > Aquatic > Marine > Oceanic | place: Pacific Ocean | collected 2013-06-19 | reverse complement strand
AAAGGTAATCAAGGGAAAGCACCATGAAAGTTGCAGTGACTCTTTATGAATCTGGAACAACTTTTGAAGAGGTTGTTATTGCCCGTGATTATCAACAAGCAAATCAGAAAGCACTTGCACGTAATCCTGGGTCTACAATTATAAGCACCACTGCTATTTTTGATCAACCTGATCATAATACTTCTTGGACAGAAGAATCTTCATATAATGAAAGATATTCTTCTTCTGATTCTTCTTCTAGCGGATTTGGTGGACTGGCAGTTCTAGCAATCGGTGGATGGATTGCTTGGGAAGCATGGAAATTTGGTTCGGCCATTATTGTGGGTGCTTGGCAGTGGATTGTAAGTGTTGCACAAGGGGTATGGGGATTATTCTCTTGGATTCCATTTATGTCACCACAACTTGTTATTGGTATTATCTTTGGTTTCTTCCTTATTGTTCTCATTCTTGGATTACTTGACGACTAAATTTTCAAACCACATGTTCATAAGTAGGAAAGAAGAAAGGTTTTTATATTATACATAATGGTAGTAATGCCATAGTTTAAAACTGTATAAACAATCACTTGATTATATCAAAAAGTATTCTAAAATCAAAAAGAAAGCAACCTCTTCTCTTGAACAATTTCTATGACTGATAAACAACAAAAGCGCAAAGATGCACTTGGACTTTTTTATGAGAGTGTATTGAAACCTGATCATGAGCTTAGAAAATGTGCTCACAATCAAGAATGTTTCTTTGAGTTAATGGAATGGAGAGCAGATATATTGGAATATCTTGATAGTTGTAGAGATCAGGAATTTTACCAATGAAAGTATCATAACATCCACTGTATCATACTTAGAATGGTATGGACAGAAAAATATTACAGGAGACAAAGAGATTAAAATGCAAGCAGTACTTTACAGTAACGGAAATCAAGAGTGTGAACGTATGTCGTTTCTACTCAAAAAATTAGATGCACAAATTTTAGAATATAAACTAAACAATCATTTCACTCAACGTTCTTTTGAATCTGAATTTGGATCGGAAGCAACATATCCTCAAGTATCACTTGGTTATAATCACATTGGTAATATGAAAGAAACTTTGAAATATTTTAAGGACAGATTATTGATATGAATCCTGTTATTTTTATTGGGTGCTTTATACCCATAGTATTAATATGGATTGCAATTAAACTTATAGTTTGGATTTTTGCTATTAATAAGGAGAGACAATATATCGATGGGGTCAAAAACATATATATTATAGATCCATATGCGGATGTTGATGAAGAGGAGGAAGAATATGGAGATCTCACAGACTATCGATAAGATTAAATATAATATAAAGTTATATTAAAGTAATGGATAAGAAATTAAATTGGAATCTTTTGCATCAGTTTGTAAAAGAATTAGGTGAAGATGGTTATGATTATAAAATTCATCAAAGATCTTTATCAGATACAATCACTACACACAAGGAAATTGTGATAGAATATGGTATGAATGAAAAGAAAAATGATTAATCCAATTTCTTATGTAAAGAATACAAGAGTTTCTTATTCTAAGTTTTTAGAAAAAAATATAAAAGAAGTTCTAGTTCAATTTGATACAGAGAATCCTGCATGGATTCCCTATGATACTTTAATCGCAATAGATTGTATGAAAAATGCCAGCAAAGAAGAAACCTACTGCAACTCGCAAATCGAAGGTAAAGAGTTCGACAAAAGTCTCCAAGAAAAAAACTCTAACACCTGAACAAATGCATCCATTCAAAGCATTTCCTTATAGATTGGAATATAAAGATGGAAAAGAAGACCGAATCTGTCACTTTGACTGTGAAGAACATCAACAAAAACATATTAAACGATACAACCTCCGTAAAGGATCATACTTTACCGACACCCTTACCTAATGTTCTGAGTTTGGTCTTGCTTTTCTTATCAGTCTTTGGTATAATCTATGCAGGATACATACACGGACACATGAACATCTCTGCCGTTTTTAAGAATCTACAATGACTAAAAAATCAAAAAAGAACTCAAAAGGAGATACTTTTGAATGGGAGGAAACTGAAGAGGTCCGTAAAGCAGTGGAAAGACTGCATCAAACTATCCGAGAACTTGAATCTCAAGCACCTGATTATGGAGTAGGAAAATGAAAAACATTCACGATGAAAGATTAACCTTTGATGACATGGAACTTCTTCAATTGGAGTTCTATCTAAGTGAAATGGAGAAAAACTGTTCGATGGGTGGAGAAATCCGTCGTCATAAATCCATCTATACTAAAATCAAAAAAGAACAGGCACGACTTAACCTTATCAAACTTGAAAAAATTGCACTTGGAGAATGAAATTACTAACACTTGAAGATTATCAAAAAGCAGGAGAAACATTCTGGCCTAAGTATTGGTATGTTGCCAAAGAACTGGGTGAGGGTGCAAAACCTGAAGATATTATCAAAGTAATGGAAGCAGTTGGTGGCGTTGCACTGAAACTTGCATTAGATGATAAAGATGGTCCATTTGGATTCCACAAAAAGAACGAGGATGGTAATGATTCAGACAGCAACTGATGAAGTAATTGTGCCAGAAGGTGCCGAACTTATTGACGAATGTTTTTATGTTTGGAAAACTCATTCAATAGTTGTATCTGGTGGAGGATCCTATAAGGACTTGTAATTATGTATTCTGAATTAAACGGTTTCGAGTTGGCACTACAACATTTTGGAACTAGGGTAGAAATCATTACTGCTATGGAAATATCAAATAAAATTACATCAGAAGATGCATATCAAATGATTAAATCTGAGATGAAAGAAATGAAAAAAGTTCGTAGGAAACAGAAAGATGACTGATTCTCTCAAAGTTCATCAGAATGAAGACGGTTCATTTGATCTTGAATGGGATAAAGATGACCCTAATTGGAGTTGGTTAAATACTATGACAAGTAAGGAAATTCAATCCATTATAAAAAAAGCAATTAGAGATGAAGTTGACTCCTATGAGTGAAGATGTTACTAATTCTCTAAAAGACTGGGAAGATTTTTGGAACTCTTATGATGAAGGGAGTTCTGAAAAATTTGTAGAGATATGGAACGAAATCGAAGAAATTGACCCCTTAACATCAAAAAATAGGGATTGACAAAAATATGAGACAAATGATATAATAAAAAAAATGAGACGAATATAAAATGATCACCGAACAAGTTAAAGACAATTTAATGGAAGCTGAGGGTTATTTAAGAAATGCCCTACACTGGGCGGCAAAAAATGAAAGGCCAATGGTTTGTAGTACTATTGCAGAAATGATTGGTAAAATAGAATCAGTCATACATACTGATGAAATTCTTGATAAACTTGAAAATCGTAAACCCGGAGATAGTGGGATGTTCGATTCATGGTCCAATGCTGATGAATAATTATAAATAAAATCTTAAATTCCTAGATAGTATTGGGTTCTAATGTTAGAATATCAACACACTGTAAGAAATCTATGACTTTACCAAGAAATGGCAAGAAATTGACTGAAATTGAGGAAAAAAGCATGAAAATTGCACTAAAAGAGACAGGTATTCGTGCAATTCACCCTGAAAGAATGGAAGCTCTTGCTCATTATTTGGTTCAGAAGGTAAAACATCAAAATAAATAAAAGGATAAAAGTAATAACACAATGGAAAATATCGAAACACATATTGAAAAAGATAAGAATATTTTGAATAATCCTACTACATCTCCTCAACAACGTCGTCATATTGAAGAAGAACTACATGATCTTAAGAAGTATGCTGAGCATCATAAAGAAGAGATTGAATCAGGAGATCATCATGATCCTACTACACTTGAGTTATATTGTGATAAGAATCCATCAGAACCTGAATGTTTGGTTTATGACGATTGATTGGGACAGTTGAAGAAGTGGTATAAGGGGTATTGATATCCTTTTTTTATGCTCTATAATAAGAGAGTCAAACAAACCACACCACACAATGGGCACACGTTCACGTATTGGCATTCAACTATCAGATGATTCTATCCTCTCTGTATATCATCATTGGGATGGTTATCCAGAATGGTTAGGTCGTATTCTAAACACACATTACAATTCTAAGGATAAAGTAGAAGAACTAATTGATGGTGGTGATATGTCTTGTGCTTGGTCAAATGAGCGATGGACTGGTAAAGAATTAGCACCATACGTTACAGAGATTAAAGAACAAGAGGAATATGGTCCTCAATACTATTCACAACGCGGAGAAGATTGCCCCCCTCGTCTTGATAAGGACTTGTGCGAATATCTTCTCCCTGATAATAGTGAAGAATATGCATATATCTTCCGTAATGATCAATGGGTGTGTTATAATATGCACTCATTTGATAATACGAAACTACCAGAAGTTGTTTCAATTCCCCTTTATTCCTGACACCATGAACAAATTTGAATCCCCTGCTATGACTGCCCGTGCAACAATTAAGGTGAATGTATTAAAGAACGCTGCTCTTCTATGTAATAGATTGGAAGAAAACTTTAATGACAATTATCCTAATCGGGCAGGCAGTCGTCAATATAACGTAACAACAGGACGTAAATACCATAAGATTATTGATGATAACTCTGTTCATTGCTTTATTGATAAGAACACTGGCGAAATATATAAACCGAGCAGTTGGTCAGCACCTGCAAAAGGAGTTAGGTTTGATTTACGATTGATTGAAGATCGTGAATGGTTGCTTGAAAATGCTGATTGGTGTGGTAGATATCTTTATCGTTGACTCATTGTTTCCCCAATCTTCAAATGAATAGTAAACATAGTGTTTCATTTACAAACCAGCAACTATAATTATTTAGAAGAGGTCAATCGTAGTAAGAGATATTACTCGACACCCCTTTCTTTTTATCTGTTTGCCTTAGTTGATAAGAGTCGGTTTTCTTTTTCTGTCTTAAGGTAATCTTCTCCCTGTGTGCTTCTCTTTTCTGCTTTTGTGCTGCAACCATATCTTGCCTGCGCTGAGAGTTTTGTTCTCTCCTAGCGGCAATAGCATCTACACTTTCTAGAAAATCCTTAAAGTTCATCGATAGAGTATTTTTAGATATTTATTATCGATTCTTACTTAGTTAAATCAGTTTAAGAAGTGTCCACTAAACCCTCCATTGGGGGTTGGATGCACTATAATATAAGAGTAGACAGAAGATACTGATTGGATTTACACTCAAATTCATGATGTTATAGAGGATGAATTGAAGAATATTGTTTTACCTTCTTACAACATCACTAACTAATTCAAACCATGACAGACCAAATTCAACTCACAACAGAACAGCAAGCATTATTTGACTATATCCAAGATATAATTGAATATGCTGATGAGGAATTGATTGAAGAATTGGATGATTATGGTATAGAAACTGTTGAACAGTTTGAGGATGCTTTTGCTGGTTCTTATAATGATGATACTTATGGATCACAATCACCAGAAGCACAGTTCTGTGAAGAATTAGTATCAGATTGTGGGTATCTTGAGAATGATCTTCCCTCATTTATTAGTAATTATATTGATTATCAAAAAATCTGGGATTGTGAATTGACTCATGACTATTTCACAATTGAACATAACAATACATCACTATTTTTCTCAAGACATTTTTAATGACTTCTAAAGAAAAACTATTATTTATTTCATCTTTTATCTGGTTTTTACATTGGGGAACATGTCTTACATCTTTCATAGTGGATACGGTTATTCTAGGATCATCTGTGAGGATATTGCCTTTTGGTTTTTGAATGAATACTTTCCAAGACATGAGATTACAGTAGAGATTGAGCATAAAGGTCTCAAACGTGATAAAGTTTTTGGGTATTGTGATGTTATCGGTGATTATTATCGTCCCCGACATTTTCTGATTGAACTTCAGTCACGTATGTCTAAGGAGTTGTATATAAAAACTCTTTTTCATGAACTGACTCACCTGGCACAATGGATACGTGGTGACCTACGGCACCGATATGGAAAATTGTGTTATTCACAAGAATTGGTTGAAAATTACGATTATTGGGATCAACCACATGAAATTGAGGCACGGGAGGAAGAGATAAGGTTATATGATCAGTGGTTAAATGAGAAACAAGTAGTGCCACCTACCAAACCGTCCACCAACCGTCCACAGTGCAGGATCATTTGCTATAATAACAAAGTAATCAAGGGAACAACCCATGCAACTGACTAACTCTGTCACCATCGTTGACTTCTATCCTGAGGCATTCATTGCTGAAGAAGACGGTATTATTGTAAAACGTTTCAATAAGCGTGTTACTTTCCGTGCCAATGGCCAAAAATCATACAGCACTATTACTTTTACAACTTTTAAAAATGAGGTTGCTGATCGTATTGCTAATGGTGCCGAGGTAACTGATTTTAACACTGACAAATTGGATCGATCTGAGTATACCCCAATGGCATGTGTAGGTTGAGTCAATGAATGAGGTAAGTATTGAACTGAATATTAATGAATTAGATATCATTCTAAAATCACTACTTACGACCCATTATTAAAATTATTAAAACAACGATTATGAAGCAAACAACTATTCACACAAGTTTTACGCAAAGAAATGACGACCAAGCAGTTTATAATGAAATAATGCGTCAATCAGCATTATCTTATGTGCCTGCTGCCGTAATTATGAGAGAAAACCTCAAAATTAGAATGAAAGAAAACAATGGTTCTCTTTCTTTAACCTGAAACATATAAAAACTCAACTGAGTTAGTAGAGATCAATCGATCATCTAGTAGTATTAATACTTTGTATGATCGAATTATTCCCAATTAGACAAATCTTCTATAACAAATGAGTATTATGCCGAAGTTCAAACTAGTTACACCACAAACAAATTCTAAATTATGGTATCAATGGTATGCTGTAGTAAAAGAGGATGCACCCGAAGTATTGGATGAGTTTATTGAAAACACTGCTGCAAAAATGGAATTGACAGTTGATTATTTTACTGCCGAGTTTTTATGAGAAAATATTTGTATTTGGTTGATTATTGGGTACCATTTCCTGCATCTGAGTATGGAGGTATTGTAAGTCTGATTGCAGAGAATGATCAGGATGCCCTTGAAGTATTATCTGAGGAAGAATTATTTCCAGAAGACTATGGGCATTTGATTATGGAGAAAATTGTTACTGCGACTAAGTTAGAGTTGACAAATGATTATGAATCTGGTATAATAGATATATTCGTAACTTAATATTATGGAACAACTTTATAAACTTCAGGAGAAACAGACTGTAGGGTGGGTTGACATCACTGGACCATTAATAAAGGAAGAATGTAAGAATTATTATGATGCCAATATAAATGATGGTACAAATCCAGAACGATTGAAGATTATAAGGGTTTCATGATTGATTTTCCACATTCACCCCCCGAAGGTTATTCTTATGAATTCACTGAACCAAAATGCAACACTTTTGCTATATGGTTGTGCCATCCTGATGTTTATACTTACACTTCTCATCCCGTCAAAACCATCTGGGGATTCTACAGAAGCAATAAGAAGACTTATCACGCCCCCATCGACTCAAATAAAGTAGGGAAAAAAGTATTAATTAATAATACAACATCCTTCAGTGCCATGCAATTAAAACTAAATCCATTAGAGGCAGTATTATTTTCATGACATATATTCCAAAGATCAATGATTATGTTGTATGGAATAGAGGTTATAATGGAGCTGATGAGGGATGGATATATTTTGTTGATGAAGAATATGTTACTATTGAGACTGGTGTTAAACCAAGACCTTTATGTGAGTGTAGTAATAAAGGACAAAGGCATAAGATGATTCATACTTTATTGGTTTGTTATAATCATCAATGGAAAGATTTGACTTATATAAAGAATAGGGAGAGTATATATGAGTTATCATAAGAAAATATTATTTCCTGTACATATTTTTCAAACAAATATTCGTGAAAACGGATTAATTTTGGAAGATGCAATGGATAAAATTGAATATCTTTATAATAAAAGTGATATAAAAGTTCCTGAAGGTTGGTTGACCGATAATCTTTTTACTACATTTGATGTAGGTGAGATCAATTCATTTATGTTTCATAATGATAGTATATTTGTCAAGTACTATCGTGAATATATAAAAAAGTTTTTTGATAAACCAGTTGAATTTGAATTTGAGGATATTTGGATTAATATTTATTCAAAAGGTGAATATCAGGAACAGCACACACATTTAAATCCTGATATTTTCGGAAGAGGAGCACATTTTTCTGGTATTCATTATTTAAAATTTGATCCAGAAGTTCATGAACCTGTAACATTTGTTGATCCAATTGAAGAAATAAGATATAATACGTTGGAGATGGATTCAAATTATTATGGTAATGGTAAATGGGAACCTCATGTTCGTGAGGGTGATTTATTAATGTTTCCGCCATATTTGAGTCATTATGTAGGTAAGTCTGATCCGACTCCAAACAGTCCAAGAATATCAATTGCATTTAATATTTACATAAAACAATATGGGGATCGAAAACATGGAAATTAATTTTGATGATAATTTTTTAGAGAAGAAAGAATTTGATATTGTTCATGATTATTGTTTGAATACATCATATTATTATGGTGAGAGTGATAATGGTGATGGTATTATGACTGGAATGGTACATGACATATCAGAGACAGAATTTGTATATAAGTTATTTCGTAAGAAATTAATGGATAAGTGTCCATTTCTTTCTGATATGAAATTATATCGGATGTATGTAAATTGTTTTGCTCCGAATGAGAACCCATATTTTCATACTGATGGTAAAGGGGTTACCTTTTTATATTATGTGAATGGTGGATTTGATTTACAGGAAGGAGGAGAGACACAATTTTTTGTGGATAATAACCTTTATGGAGTTCTTCCGGTGTCAAACCGATTAGCAATGTTTGATGGTATGATATTACATCGTGCGACATCATTGCGGAATGATCATCGATTTACGATTGCAATTAAATATTCTCCGCAATAAATATAAAAAAGTCATTATATTCATGGCAACGAACGTTACAAAAACATCACATTTTACGTCTGGTGCGGGTAATCCGATTTCATTTTCGCAGATTAGAACGCAATTTGGTGGACAATCTACTAATATAAAGGCAAGTGAATATTTAAGAAATGAAGGTGGAGATGTTGATTGGGATGGACCTAATGCATCAACAATTATTCCAAGGATACCAGATGCACAAGAGAATGAGAATATTACGACAGGAAACAATTGGAATGTAGATTCATTAAGAGATAGTATAACAGAATATAATGTCACTCAGAGTGGAAATAATGAAGAGTTATCATATATTGATAGTGATGTAACAGTATGGAATGGAAATTTAAATCGTAATATTTTAAAGAAATTTGATGTAACAGGAACAATTTATGCAAATGAAACTGATAAAGATGCTTTAACATTCAGTGGTGATTTATATAATTTAGAGATAGAGGTTGATGAAGCGGGTGCAATTTATGGTGAGGGAGGTACGGCCGGTGGTGGAAGTGGTGGAGATGCTTTATATGTGAACAATACTTATACAAGGTCGGATGTTGAGATTCGATCATATGGTAAGATCTTTGCCGGTGGAGGTGGAGGTGCTCAAGGAAACGCAGGAAACAGTGGTGGAACCATTAATAATTGTATTAGTGAGCAGAATACTTGGACCAATAATCCTTATAAGGGTGGAGTGAACCTGGGTCATGCAAGACCTAATGCTTCATGTCGTAGAGCGCTTTCTGGTAGTCATTGGGTCAGGGCATCTCAGTCAGCAATTCGATCACGTTGTCGTGGAAGTGGAGCAAGAAAAGGCAATGGTATATATCCGCATGGTAGTTACCAATGTTCAGAGCATTGGACCTTTAAGTGTAAATCGATCAATTATTATAGTAAAAGTGGAGGTGCCGGTGGTTCTGGAGGTACTGGAGGAGTTGGTCAAGGATATAGCAATCAGAGTGGTCCAGGGAGTGGTAATTCTGGCAATTCTGGAAGCACCAGGTCTTGTAGAGGAGGACGTTCAACGGGTAGACCCGGTAATTCCGGTACTCCTGGTGGCACCTGGGGTGTAAATGTTGTTGGTGGTGGAAGTGGTGGAAAGGCGGTTCAAAAAAAGAATGCCACAGTCACCCACTACTCTAGCAATACTATAAAGGGAGCAATTACTAATATCTAATATTATGTTAAATGAATTAATATTTAAATTTATGGATGAATTCTTTCTTTTAGAAGGTAATGAACCATTATATGCTTCTAGTAGTTGTCAGAAAGAAAGGTGGAGTATTTGTCAGGGATGTGAACACTTTGATGAACCAGAAGAAGGATGTAAGGAATGTGGATGTTATTTGCCTCATAAGATAAAAGATCAATGGGGTGATTGTCCATTAGATAAGTGGATATCAAATGATGAAGAATGGAAGAATACTTACTATAATCGATTAAAAGATGTTATAATAGATAAGTATCCAGAGTATCAAGAATTAATTAAAAACCATGAACGAATCAACTGAATTAAAAGGAAAGTATTCTGACTTTATTGGAGAATACTCATGTGCATATACTACCGAGTATTGTAATGAGATTATAAGGTGCTTTGATTATTATCAGGATATTGATGCAGTTTATTGTGAGGATAATCAATTTGAGAATAAGAATGCGGGTAGGTTTGATTGGGCATTAGATTTATATGATATGGGACCTAGTTTAGATGGACCAATATCAAAACAAATGAATGAAGTATTGTTTGAATGTTTAGAAGAGTATACTACTGTATTTGGACATTTATCTACAGTACCATTATATTCATGTGCCCAAAAGATACAGAAAACTCCTGCTGGTGGTGGTTATCATGTCTGGCATGATGAGAATAGTTCCTTTCAAGATGCACGAAGATCTCTTGTATGGTTGGTATATTTAAATGATGATTATGAAGGAGGAGAAACAGAGTATTTGTATTATAAGAAAAGAATACAACCAGAAAGAGGTAAGTTACTTATATGGCCAGCAGGTATGACACATTGTCATAGAGGAGGATTAGTATTGAAAGGTAATAAGTATGTTGCAACAGGATGGTTTTATCTAGGAGGAATCAATTATGAACAAGGATGAGTTTCCTTCTATTGATGAACAAGGAAAGAACCTTGCCAAGTTTACATTTGAAGTGGTAAAGAATGTAATTGATATATCACCTGATAATGATACTAAGTTAATTCTATCTAAGAAAGAACAGAAGGAAAGGTTAGATGTATGTAAGAAGTGTGATTATTATAGTGTAAGACAGAATAGATGTAGACACTGTGGTTGTCATCTGTCTCATAAGGTGAGGTTCGGTGTAAGTAAGTGTCCTATTGGTAAGTGGTAATCTAATAAGAGTGTATTGAAGAGTATCGAAGGATAAACTTAGGGCATTTTTGATTACTGCTGATGCGACTAGGAGTGTATTGTCAGGTAAATCTATTGATGATGTAGTAGAAGAAACTATCACTGAAGATGTAGATGATAAGGTGCTTGATTATATGAACAAACTATTGGGTAAGGTAAAGTGATTAACTTGGTTTCGGTAATTGATTCATTACTTTACGCAAACCATACTGATTGATATATTGTTCTAATGAACCTTCTATTATACTATTCATAAACTCATAGGAAGTAGGAACTGGAAGACCTTTTCTTATAGAAGCAGAGTGAACTTCTTTTATCTTTGCTATTATGTAAGAATCTAATTTAAATCCATTCACTTTATCATTATGAGATATATTCTTTTCTCTACTTACCCATTCTAAGTTTTCTAATGTATTATCAGTACTATTACGATTGATATGATTAACTTGCATTGTGATGTCATCAGTTGGAATGAATGCTAATGCAACTAATCTATGAACTAAGAAATTCTTTAAAGGTTTGCTTTTATCCTTAGGTGTTAATACAACAGATCTATATCCATGATTCTTCTTTTTCCATCCGGGGGAAAGCATCTTTGGTTTCTTTTGCTTAAATGACCATACATTACCTTCCACATCAATACCATAACCTTCATAATCTTTTAGATGTTTTGTATTCTCAAACCTTATAAATCTGGATTGCATTGCTTATAGTTTACCACTGTTTTTATTTAGTGGTAAAGATTATTATATTATTGTTTAATTATTGTTTTTATATGATTTAGTGTTCTGAAAAGAGTTATAAATACTCTGATTTTTATGAGAATTGAATACTTATTTGTGGAAATCTAAACCCCTTATAAACCTTCTGATAAACTTCTTATAAACCTTCTGATCCTTGTGATAAACTTCTTATAATACTCTTATAAACCTTCTCTAATACTCTTATAAACCTTCTGATAAACCTTCTCTAATACTCTCAGTTCTTGTGACCATTGCCTGCAAGCTATCACACTCTGAGAGTTTTGTCAACCACCCCCACATAAAAATTATGAGATCTACACATTTTTCTCGACGAGACTTATAAATAATGCTTATGTATCTCGACTAGAATGCACTTGACATTTGATCGAGATACATGTATAATAACAAAGTATCATACACATCTCGACGAGACCCATGTATTACTACGATCACAATCTCGACTATACATCATTAAGTAATGATCATAATGTATATGATCTCGACGAGATGTGCGAGCAACACATGCATAATACATCAAGCGATATGCAACGAGATGCATATGATGATGATGATGATTATATACGAGATGCGCATGATTATGTCGAGCTTGCATATAAGCACTACGCATGATATAATACGTAAACATCACACGAGATACACATGTACGTACAGAAGCGCATTGTGAGTGTTACATTAGACATTGAGTGTTATGAAGATTTGGATATAAAAAACATCAAATGGAATGAGGTTTTAGGATTGGAAGGTGATGAGAATGTTAATATTAGTATAAAAGAGACAG
>Ga0080013_1004843_pt1 | contig 12965 bp, 8 predicted proteins | sample ETNvirenome_6_85_FD_69236 | JGI IMG/M metagenome (GOLD analysis project Ga0080013, IMG submission 69236) | Marine viral communities from the Pacific Ocean - ETNP_6_85 (SPADES assembly) (version 2) | ecosystem: Environmental > Aquatic > Marine > Oceanic | place: Pacific Ocean | collected 2013-06-19 | reverse complement strand
GCACGTAAAGATTTAGGATATGGTACATTAAATCCAAGATTTGACCAACCAAGAAGTTTTAATCAATATTCTCAGCCTCCCGTCGAAGACGAAGAGGCTGAGAATTCTTTAAGCTCAGATACATTAGAAAAAGTTTTGAGCAAATTATTAGATTATCAGTCTGGCGACCCTTTAGCCAAGAAAAAATCAAACCCATTTTACTATGCGGGATCTGCTACTAAAATATCAGAACTCTCAACCGCAAAAGGAATGGTACCTTTTCCAAATATGTACGATAGCAGGACTAGTTCAGGTTTTGGGGGAAGTGGAGAATCACTTCCTCATCCAGGCCCAACCGTTGGGTTTCGAACAAACTCAAGACCAACAGGAACAAAATATGGATTTTCTAAAAGTCCATACCCTGAATATATATTAGATGAACCAGATTATTCGCTTGAAGATATTCTGTCTTCAGATGAAGATGAAAAAAGTGTAGCAGACTTAAAAAAGTTGGTACATTTGATTCATAAAGAACAAGAAGATGAAAATTAGAAATGGAATTAGCAGTTTGAGTGTTATATTTAATTCAAAATGCCTTACGCGGTGGGAAGTATGAGTTTAAGCCTTTATCAAGATGCAATTATCGAAGCGAAGCAGCTAAAAGAAGCTGCTGAGCAGAATGCAAAAAATAAAATCATTGAAGCACTCACGCCTCAGATTCAACTTATGATCGAACAACAATTAACAGATGAATTCGAAGAAGACGTCGACGTTGATGTTGAAGATGATATTGAAGATGTATCAGCAATGAGCGCTCCAACCTCTCCAACCGAACCTACAACTACAGTTTTAGATTTAGGGTCGATGGTTTCAGCAGATGAAGAATTTGCTGGAGAAGAAGAAGATGAGCCAGATATCACATTAGATATTGACGGTGAAATTCATTTGGATTTAGAGGGTGAAGAAGAAGACGACGACGGCGAAGAAGGCGATGTAGAAAATGTTAGTGTTGAAGATGAAGATCTGCTTTTAAGTAAAGCAGGTCTTGATATGTTAGAGTCTTATATTAATCGTTCGAGAAATCAAAAAGTTTCCTCAAGAGTTAAATTAATTTCTAAAAGAATTAATAATCTTAAAGAAGCTATTGGTAATGTTGATTTCAGAAAATTAAACGTTTCTGAAAAGAAGATAGCTTTAACATACTATGGCAAATTATTGAACGAAGTGTTCAGTTTGTCACAGAGCGTAATAATTATGAGCGAGTCTGTTGATGAAAGACTCGAATACCGAATTCTAGGAATGCTTAAGGAGATAAAAGATATGTCTAGGAGAAAAGATAGGTCAGCGTTCCGCAGACTCTTTGAGGAGCTAGCTCAAGATGAGGGTCTTCGTGAACAGGACGATGAAATTGCAGTAGAAGATGAAGAAGTTGAAGTCGATGTGGACGAAGAAGTCCCCGCGGCGGAAGACGTCGACGTCGATGCAGCCACAGGCGCTATAGAAGATTTAGGCGCAGCACTTGGACTCGACGTTTCAGTTGGGGAAGAGGAAGATGAAGAAGACGTCGAAGTAGATGTCGGAGAAGATGAAGGCGTCGAGCTAGAGCTCGAAGAAGTTGATGAAATGTATGAAATTTCAGAAACAGCTATTCGCCGTGAACTTCGCCGCATGCGACGTCTTAGAGAACAAGAAGAGGGCCGCGCTGCAGAAGCCGATCCAGCTCTTGCTCACGGCGGAGAAGATCTTGGCGATATCGACCTAGATATTAGTGAAGAAGACCTCATCAATGCACTTGCAGATGAGCTCGGAGAGCCAAGCGTTCCAACACCAACCGTTGAATCGCGACGACGAGCACGTCGACGCCGCAACAGAAAAGTAAATGAAACTCGAGCGCGCAGAGCAGTTAGAAATAACCGTCCAACAGGCGCTGCAAGAGAAAATGTTCGTTTAAAGAAACAGTTACAAGAAATGAATCTGTTTAATGCAAAACTGCTTTTTGCTAATAAGCTCATGCAAAATCGTGGACTTTCTACTAAGCAGCAGCGCGCAATCGTTGAAGCCCTTGATAAGGCATCAACAATCAAAGAGGCTAAGTTGCTATATAGTACGCTTAGCAAATCACTACAGCGTAGATCCGGAAGAACCCTTTCCGAGGGATCTTCCAGATTGCTTTCATCCTCATCCAGATCAACCCGGTCGGCAGCCCCGGCCAAGAGTGGTGTTGAGGTCGACCGATGGGCAGTCCTTGCTGGACTACACAACAAATAACCCTTATAGGAGAAAACTAAAATGAGTAAGAAATTTACACTCAATCAGTTGACAGAGGGTATTCGGCAAAGACACGTCGGAACCCAGAACCGTCGACTAATAGAAAAGTGGGCCCGAACAGGACTTCTTAGAGGTCTTGAGGGAACAACCCGCGAGAACATGGCCACTCTGCTTGAAAATCAGGCTGCTCAAGTTCTTAGAGAGGCTAACAGCCTTTCAACCGGAGGTGGAAACCTCACTTCCAGTGGTGATATTCGTGGATTCACGAATATTGCATTCCCAATCGTCCGTAGAGTATTCGGTGGATTGATTGCTAATGAGTTGGTTTCAATCCAGCCCATGAGCCTTCCTTCTGGCCTTTTATTCTATCTTGACTACACATATGGAACTAACGTTGGTCAAACCGGCGCTGCTAATGCTGCTACTTATACCGCGGGACAGTCCATTTATAATGCACCTCCGGGCAAGGGCATCCGCTCTGGTTCACTCGGTGTTGGTGGTCAATATAACCTTGCCGGTTCCGGATATTCTAGAGTTCACAGCTCTTTTGCGCTTGCTTCCGATGATGCCTTAGCACGAGGCGCTTATGGTGCTGGGACTACCTTTTCAACCGGTGAAGTTGCTTCGGCTTCAGGATCAGATGGAAGAATGCTTCAATTCGATCCAGTACTTACTTCTGATATCGTAGAAACTGATTATGTTGGTGCTGAAAATGCTAATGGCGCATACAGCTTTGTTTGCGTTGCCACAGACGACTTTGCTGATGGAGACTTTACTCTTATTAAAGAGTTCGCTCTAGCAGAAGACGTATTGGGCACCGCGCCAGCTGGAATGGCCGTTATTGGTAATGACCTCAACGGAAAGAAGATTCAGGGAAGTGACAACCTTCTAAATGTTAGAAGACTCAATCAGCTCGGCACTGTTGTTGGTAATGCGTTCACGCCTGATCCTCTTGCAGATCCATCTGCTGCTACAACCGCGATACTTATGGTTGTTTCTGGTGTGCTCGATTCAGATGCAGAGCTCGCCGATGCAACTGTGAACTATCCACTGTCACCAGAGCTTAGCGTCGGAACTGGAGATACTCTTGTAATTCCAACTTTCGAATCTAACTTTGATACTGATCCTTCACCTGAGATTCCTGAGATCGACATTAAGATCGAGTCAATCGCGGTTACCGCAGTTACTCGTAAGCTTCGTGCTCGTTGGTCGCCAGAACTCGCACAAGATCTAAATGCTTACCACAGCCTTGACGCTGAGGTAGAGCTCACCCAGATCCTGTCCGAGCAAGTTGCTCTAGAGCTTGATAGAGAGATCCTCAATGATCTTCTTACTCAAGCAAAGACTAACTACTACTGGTCACGTGCTCCAGGTCAGTTTGTTAATAAGACAAACGGTACCACCGGTGGAGTACCCGCAAACACTTCCTTCACAGGAACTGTTAGAGAATGGTATGAGACTCTTATAGAAACTGTCATTGACGTTGCTAATGAGATTCACAGACTTACTCTCCGTGGTTCAGCAAACTTTATTGTAGTTAGCCCTGACATCGCTACTATCCTTGAGGCTTCGGTTCTTTATCGTCCGAAGTACAGCATGGACGGTGACGGCCAGGTAGCTGCTGGAATGAGTCTTGGTGCCGAACAGGTTGGTACACTTAGTAACCGCTTTACGGTCTACAAGGACCCTTACTTCCCAAGAAATAAGATCCTTGTTGGATACAAGGGTGGAAGCTATTTGGAGACAGGCTATGTCTACGCTCCATATGTACCACTTATCGTCACACCAACAATCTTCGCACCAGAGGACTTCACCCCGCGTAAGGGTGTTATGACTCGATACGGTAAGAAGATGGTTCGTTCTGACTTCTACGGTACAGTAACCGTTCAGGATCTCAACGTTATCTAATTCTTTAGGTAACGATTAAAATCCAACTTACTAAGAGGGACCCCAAGTGGGTCCCTCTTTTTTTTATTTTAAGTAAATAGTTATTATTATATTATTATAGCCACGGAGGACGTATGTCAATTGAATCACTAACTGATGAAACTACCAAAGTAGAAACATCTGTAACAGAAAACACTAAACCAGTTGAAAAGAAACAGGCTGAAAAGAAGCCAGTTGAAAAGAAACAGGCTGAAAAGAAGCCAGTTGAAAAGAAACAGGCTGAAAAGAAGCCAGTTGAAAAGAAACCAGCAGCTACTAACTCTTTGGAAACTTTAGTAAAATCTTTAGAAGCTAGATGTGAAGCATTAGAGCTAGAAGTAAAAGAAGTCCAAAAATCCAAAGTTGATAGAAACAAACTTCAAAAAGCGTTAAGAGCAGTGACCTGGCCCGCTAAAGCTGCTGATTTATTTTAATAGCTATTTGTTTTATTGAATAATTATGACTAAGGATGATTTATGGCGTGTACGCTCAAAGAAGCATATAAACCCGCTGGCGGCTCTCCTCAAGTTAAACCAAAGAAGGAAAAAAAAGAAATGAGTGGAAAAAAGAAAGAAAGTTTATACGACGACGATTTCGATTTCGTAGAAGCTTATGATGAAGATCCAGCGGAAGCTGATGAGCGCATGCTACCAGAGAATGATGCACCATCTGCTATTTCTTGCGCTTTTCTTGGAATAGGCGGCGGAGGCGGAAAACTAGCTAAAGCATTTTTAGATCTAGGCTTCAATAAAACGCTTTTAATAAACACAACCGAAAAAGACCAGCCCGATGGAGTTCCCGAAGATCACTTCTTGCTGATACCCGGAGCGGACGGCGTTGGCAAGGACGTGGCTCTTGGAAAAGATGTCCTTAGTGATAATGGCGCTTTAGTAGAAGATTCACTCAGAACCCGGATCGGGAAAGTAGATTGGCTCTTCGTCCTTGCCGGTGGTGGAGGCGGAACTGGAAGCGCATGCCACAGTCTACATAAATCATTAGAGAGATATTTGAGCTCAGTTGGTGCTTCTGGCAAAGTTGTTTATGTGGTTACAAAACCATCAGCCCAAGAGCTCTTAAATCCAACAATCGCTAGTAACAGTAAGCTCCTATTATCTGATGTTGCTTCTTCTCCCCATATTGTTTTAGACAACGAGAGACAACTACAGCTACTTCGTGGTAAAGTTGGTATGCTTGGGATGTACCCCAGCGCAAATAAGAATTTTGCTAAATTAATATTGCAGGTGTTAAAACTTGCAGAAGAAACATCGCCAATTCAAACGTTTGATTCTAAGGATTTAGAGAAGTGCCTCGCAGCGCCCGGAAGAATGTTGGTTGGTAGTACAGTAATAAGAGACGTTACGGCCCGAGATCTTGGTTCTACCTTATATCAAGGGTGCATTAAGTCATCCCCATGCCCTGCCCCTGCTAAAAGTTCAAAAACTGGCGTTATGCTGTTAGTTGTAACTCCAGATATGGCGGCAGATCCAGAAGTAAGTAATAAAATTGAAGCAGCATTTTCATATGTTGGCGGAAGAACTGAAACTCTATTTTCAGGTGTATATCTTAAAGATAGGCTTCCCGGCTTAATCGCTATCTCTATTCTTGGTGGCATGTAAATAATTTTGAAAAAATAAATTTCAAATTCTATTGTAAAAATTACACGCGAAATTTTACTAGGGCCAAAGCCGCATCTGATTGCTTAAGAATTTAATGGATCTTCTTTTATATTTAGTTAGGAGATTCATTGGAGTGACTAAATGGCAACCGCTTTTTATAAAACTTTAAACCCTACACCTTTTGGGGTGTTTGACGATGACGCAGAGTTTCAAGGCGATGCTGATTCAATGGTTACTTATGTTAAGAGAAAGCTCGGCGACGATATATTATCTGTTGAGTTAACTAAAAAGCAGATCTGGGCATGTTTCGAAGAAGGCACCATGGAATATGGTACCCTTATTAATGAATACCAAGCAAAATCACAGTTGTCCAATCTTATGGGTCTTACTACTGGCTCAGATATTCAGGGAAAATATGCCCATGAAACAATGGACTTTATTTTAAGACTTTCAGAGCCTTATGCACAAGAAGCTGGTATAGGTGGTTCTTATAATACGATGTCTGGATCTATTGAGTTAGAAAAAAATAGACAAGATTACGATATCTATTCAGAATTAAAAGATGAGAGTGGAAACCTAATATTTTCATCTAGCATGAACGACAACGGCGCTGGAAGATTAAAAATAATGGAAGTATACCACTTTAATCCCCAAGCAGCTTATAGATTTTTCGATACGACATCTGCAATCAATTATTTGAATAATGAATTTTCGTTCGAATCATTTACTCCAGAAACAGTTTTTTATGTATTGCCTGTTTTTGAAGATGTCCTCCGTGGTGGAATGATGGATTTATCTAATAGAGTGAGAAGGTCCAATTTTTCTTATAGGACTCAAGGCACTCAAATAAGAATATTTCCCACGCCAACAGGCGATGTGTCACCCAAAAAACTGTGGCTCAGAGTCGGGTTTGGAGCCAATCCTTTCGACCCAGCATATAATGACTCTACTATTCACGGTGTTTCAGGTCCATCAAACATTCCTTTTGGTTGGATAAGCTATTCATCTATTAATAGTATGGGGAAGCAATGGATATTTGATTACACTTTAGCTAATTGTAAAGAGCTGCTTGGATTAATAAGATCTAAGTTTTCTTCTGTTCCAATCCCTGGAGGGGATCTACAGCTAGATGGCTCTACATTAGTAACACAAGGAAGAGAAGATAAAGACAAGTTAAAAACTAGTATGTCAGAGTGGTTAGAGAGTTTAACGTATGAAAAAATGCTCGAAGGTGACGCTAACAAAGCCGAAAATCTTCAGCGAGTTCTAAAAACAATTCCAATACCTATGGGTAAATGTATAGTGATAGGATAATGAATCATGGCTAGACTCTTTGTAACACCCCGCGAACTAGATTTAATTTCTGATTTATCTCAAGAGATTATAAAAGACGTTGTCGGACAGAAAGTATATTATTATAAGGTCCGAAAAGACTTATCAGACGTCCATGACGTTTATGAAGAAGCGCAAGAAAAAGTTTTCAATCCCCCAATAGAGATCGACGCAAGAGTAGAGTGGTTCCAAGACGACGTCGTGGTAGGAAAATTTGGCATAGAGCAAAAGAATAAAATAACGGTATGGCTGCAATATAGAGATGTGATGTTTAAACAGCTTGACGTTGCAGCTGGTGATTTTGTTTCTTATGGAGATACTTTTTTCGAAATTCTAACTTCTAAAATAGATTCTACTATTTATGGCCAAGTAGAATATAGTACGGGATTTATATTAGATTGTAAGCAAGCAAGAAAAGGTCTCATCAATAAAACTCCGCATGGACCAACTGACGAATCTTATTCAGATGAAGACGCAACTCAAAAAGTTTTTGTTCAACAAAGAGGCTTTGAAGAAAATAGGCTTGGCCCAACAGGCGATAACAGAGCATTGATCCAACAGGGTAAATTAGATCCGCCGATTTCAAACGAGCCTGCGGAAGTGTCTCCAAGGGGAGATAATTCTGGCGTATCATCATCATTTTATGCAGATGAAGGGATTAAGGAAGGATAATGTCAACATATTTCCAAACTAGTCCAGATGCCAGAAAAAAAGGTTCTTCAAATGGAGAAGATCTGCATGTACCTTCTTGCACAATAGAAGACGTTGATAGAGCTCTGTTTAAATTATTCAATGAAGACTTGCCCCTTTATTTTAAAGAGAACAACAAAAACTCAAAAAGAATACCAGTTATATTTGCTACCGGCGAAAGATTCGCAGTTCTTAGAAGAAAGAAGCCTTTAAGAGATAAAGCCGGGGCTTTAATTCTTCCATTAGTTTCCATATTAAGGAGCGGCATAGCTCAAGGAGCTACCCGTGGAATGGGAACTAATCAAAATGCAGATATTACTATAAAGAAAAAGTTATCACCAAAAGATCCATCATACCAGAGATTAGTAAATAAAGAACAGTTAGAAAATCAAGATGACCGTGCATTTTCCGGGCACTATCTCCCTAATGTTAATCCTAATATTTCAGAAGGTGGTGGAACAAAACCCGGAGAAGTATCCAAGCGCGCTCCAAGAAGAGATGAGCTATCAGAATTTCAATCAGGCAAACTAATATCTGATAAAATTGGAAATAATATATACGAAATTTATACAATAAGAGCCCCCAAGTATTTTACAGCAACATATGACGTTACCCTTTGGGCACAATATATGCAGCAAATGAATGATGTCCTTAATGCTATAATGTCTTCTTATCATGGTCAAGGCAGTAGAACTTTTAGGATAGAAACTGATAAAGGATATTGGTTTACAGCATTCTTTGGAGATTCTTTGGGGTCTGAATTAAATTTTAATGAATTCTCCGATGATGAGAGAATAATTAAATACACAATGACAGTGGAAGTAACAGGATACATAGTGAATCCAAATTTTCCGGGTGGAGAAAGTACAGTTAGAAAATATATTTCTGCTCCACAAATTACTTTTGACATGACACAAATATCAGCAATGCCACAATCAATAAACGTCGAAGGTATTCCAAGCGGAAATCCAGATGACTATATTTTACAAGATTTGAACACCATGGATGATCCTAGAAAAGCTGGCGTCATTGGTGGCAATGCAGTAACTCCTAACCCAGAGTATTATAAAACAACAACAGTTGGTGGTACTCAGGCTGGAAGGGAGCCGTTAACAGTTGAGAGAGTTTATAAAGATGAAATCACCGGAGAAATGGTAAAACAAAAGTTGAAATTTACTTCGAGGAACCAAAGGAAGGGCGAAACCGTGTACAGCGAGCAAACAACCTTTGATTTGGGTGAAATAGTACTCACACCAAAATAATTTTTTGAGTTTAACATTAATACTTACTATAGACAGCATAAGAGCTTGAGGAGATAAAACATGGCAGAACAAACATTCCGGTCTCCAGGATTTTTTGAGCAGGAAATTGACCTTTCGCAGAGACAAAAGGCTCCGCTCGGGACTCCTGCAGGAGTTATTGGTACTGCAGAAAAAGGACCAGCATTTGTTCCTGTATCAGTAGGATCCTTCGCAGATTTTGAAACAAGATTTGGAACTCTAGATCCTGACAGATTTGGACCATACGCAGTTAGAGAATATTTAAAGCATAAAGACGCAGTGACTTATACAAGAGTCCTTGGCGCCGGCGCAAATGCCACGTCAACGGATATGAGTAGCACTACTACTTATGGAATTGTAAAAAATGCAGGGTTCAGGGTCGTTTCGTCAGCTACAACTGATGGTACAGACACTAGTCCAACTGCAAATGGTGCAGTCCAATTTATAGTCGCAGCGCATTACATATCAGCTTCTGAAGAAGGTGTAGGGTTTCCGCTTTTCACAGCAAACCAAAGCTTTCCAGATTTAGCAGATAGATCAGGTTGGGTTGGTACTGGAGATGCAGATAATACAGTAAATCTTTTAAGGGGAGTCTTATTAAACTCTACTGGTTCTAGATCGTTAATCGCTGATTGGGATCAAGAAATTGATGTAGCGTGGCTCCAAGGTAGTAGTGAAGATAAGTGCCTCGCAACAATCTCAGACAAAACCGCTGGCGACAACTCGCAGTACCAAACATTCAAATTCGTTGTTTCTTCATCAGCTGGCCAAGCGTGGGGTAATGACGATCAGGTTCCTGGATTAAGAATCTTCACAGCTTCTTTAAATCCAGCTAACCCGCATTATATTGGTAAATCTTTAAATACTGAACCAGACCTTTTCCAAGAATCGCAGCATGTTCTTTATTTAGACTATGCCGTAGAAGATGAGCTAGCTCCAGTGAGCTGGAGAAACGATTCTGTTGGAATCATATCTGGATCTGCTATGACCAACGCAGTTGGATTGAGTGATACTTGGATGAATTCTTTTGGTAGATTTGATACGAGATACACGACGCCAAGAACCACATCTTTCATATCTCAACCCTTTGGATCTCAAGAGCATAATCTCTTCCACTTTGAATCTTTAAGTGATGGAGCTTATTCTAATGAACAGCTCAAGATTTCTATTAGTAATCTAGTTGCTTCTACAGATGAAAATGATTTATATGGAACATTTAATGTAGAAGTACGAAGATTAAAAGATTTAGACACAGCAAAAGAATTTGTAGAAGTATTCCCCAATCTTTCTTTAGACCCGAACAGCGACCGATTCATCGGGAAGCAGATCGGTGATATGAAAGCGAAATATGATTTTGATGCAGAAGATCCTGCTGAAAGAAGATTAGTATTGACTGGGAAGTATCCAAACAAATCTGCAAACATAAGAGTTATTGTAGAAGATGCAGTATATAGGAAGCAAATTCCTGCAACCGCGATGCCCTTTGGTTTCCGCGGTATACCAGTCACGAAAACTACTAATACACTGACAGATTTAAGCCTTGGGTTAGTTTCAAATGGAAAAATTGTTACTACAGATGAAGTTCTAAATATTAGAATGGAAGCTGGCGGGCAAAATGTTCCGGCTGTAGCGGGTGGAATAAATACCTTACTAACCGGAGCTATAGTTCCCCCACTTCCTTTCCGATGTAAAGTAACTAGGGGTAGAACAGCGCAGTCTGCTACTTATATGGGAGAAGTTGGAGAAAACGAAAGAATCGATCCTAGACTATACTGGGGGACGATGACCGCGAGAATTCCACTTAGTTCTTCTTATAGTACATCTGGAATAGCAACTCCAACCCTTGATCCTAATGCCGGCGGGGTATTTAACCCGCTCATTAATGCTTACACAAGATTTAATGGCATTGAGAAATGCGATAACTTAGTATCTGGTACAGGTGCTGATGTGTTCAACAATAATAAGTTTACACTAGCAAGAGTCGCTTTAACAAATACTGAAGTTAACCTCTCTACTATTACAGGATCAGCTAACGAGCACATGATCGAAGCTTTTTACATGAGAGATGGAGAACCCGACGGGGCTGATTATACAGTTGCAGACGGAAGTTGGGGCAACAGGTTAACATTTGCCTCATTAATCCAAGAGAACTCTATAAAGTTTAACAGATTTACTAATTTTGCTAAGTTTACCAACTTGTTCTACGGTGGCTTTGATGGTCTAAATATCTTGGATAAAGATATTAGGCTTATGAGAGATAGAGCTGCATCGACAGATGCTGGTGGAAAAGCTGGGGAGACTCTTGACGGCGGGCTTGGATTAAAAGGCACTAACGATGGTACCATGATGGGCGCTGGAGCTCTTAACAATGTTATTTTCTCATACAGAAAAGCATGCGAAATAATGACAGACCCAATGATAGTTAACACTAATTTGTTAGCTATACCGGGGATTAGAGATCCATTCGTTACTGGACGAGCAGCGAGATTAAACCAAGATTATTCAATGGCAATGTTCGTAATGGACATTCAGCAATATGATGAAGATGAGAATCGACTCTTTGATGATTCAGATTCATTTAGTAATCCAAGAGAAACAGCAGAGCAGTTCGAAGGCCGCGGATTTGATAATAATTACGCAGCAACTTACTACCCAGACGTATTTATCTCAGATCCAATTAATAATATGAACGTAAGAGTACCGTCTTCGGTTGTAGCTTATGGAGCGTTAGGTTATAACGACCAAGTCGCATATCCATGGTTTGCTCCAGCCGGATTCAACAGAGGTTCACTCGGATCAGTGGTAAATACAGAAGTAAGATTAAGCACAGCAGATAGAGACACACTCTATGATGCTAGAATTAACCCGATCGCAAACTTTCCACAAGGTGGATTCGTTATATTCGGACAGAAAACGCTGCAAAAAGCTAAATCTGCTTTAGATAGAGTTAATGTCCGTCGTATGCTATTGGAAGTTAAGCGACTAGTTGTTCAAATTGCAGATAAACTTCTTTTTGAACCAAACACACCCGCAACAAGACAGAAATTTGTTGGACAAATTGCGCCGATTTTAGCTTTAGTCCAGTCACAGCAGGGAATTGAGAAATTCGCAGTTGTATGTGATGATACTAATAATACCTCAGATGATGTGGAACAAAATAAGCTAAATGGTAGGATTGTAGTAGTACCAACAAGGTCGATCGAATTTATCGCAATTGACTTTATTATAACAAATAGCGGCGTATTGTTCGTGTAGTGAATATGTATCTGATAGATATTAGGAGATAAAACATGGCAGAACTTACATATAGAAGCCCGGGGGTAGGAACAACAGAGATCGATCTGTCGGGACCCACAGCGATCAAACCGCAGGGAACTCCAGCGGGCGTTATTGGTACCGCACAGCAGGGACCTGCATTCGTACCCCAAACAGTGGCGACTTGGCAAGACTTTGTAGCAATATTCGGCGCTACAGATGGAGAAAAACTGGGTCCATTAGCAATGTATGAGTGGATGAAGAATGCTCGAGCAGGAACTTTCCTTCGAGTGCTCGGAGTCGGCACAGGCGCTAAGAGATCAACAGCCGGAACTTCAGATTCTGACGGCAATGCAATAGCAGCCGGCGGAGTAAAGAACGCAGGATTCACAGTTGGCCAACGGCTTGTAAAAGACAATGGCTTCCTTGGAGATAATGTATATGCCCATAAAGGTGTATCCTCACCAGAGGGTCGAACTTATATGCTTGGCGCTTTCATGTCAGAATCAAATGGAAGTACATTCTTTAGCGATTCTGGATTGCAGGGGGCAAGCACAAAAGCAACAGCTTCTATCACTTGTGGAGCCACCGAAGGAGCCCAGAATCAAGTCATGAATGC
>Ga0080013_1004842_pt1 | contig 12967 bp, 11 predicted proteins | sample ETNvirenome_6_85_FD_69236 | JGI IMG/M metagenome (GOLD analysis project Ga0080013, IMG submission 69236) | Marine viral communities from the Pacific Ocean - ETNP_6_85 (SPADES assembly) (version 2) | ecosystem: Environmental > Aquatic > Marine > Oceanic | place: Pacific Ocean | collected 2013-06-19 | reverse complement strand
CGACGAGAAGGAGCGACGGGTCTGGGCCTCGTCCCTGGTCCGCATGAGTGTGCGCGACATGGCCAAGATCCAAGACGTTCCCATGTGGTGGAAGTTCGTGGGGGGCAAGAACGCTGCGATGGAGCAGATTGGGAACGGCATCCCGGTCAACATGGGCCGGGCGGTGGCACGCCAAGCCATCAAAGCCCTGGGCTATGAGTGTCCATTGCCGGGAACCGAGAGCACGAACGGGCTCAGTGGTCTGTGGCCCTACGACCGGCTCGACCCCTGCGTGATCTACAACGCCCCCTTTGCTGCTCCTGGCGCAATGTTCGATACACAAATCTACGCCGACATGCAGGGGATGGAGGGCCCCTATCGTCAGTTGACGCCACAGCTCAGTCGAAAGCGTCCAGTCGCAGACTTCAAGTCTCTCCGTCGATACGAGCGGAAACGCAAGATCCAAGAGCAACGCCGCCAGTACTGGCGCGAACACTATCCCGGCGCGGGGGTCCAAGACTACATCTGGGAAACCACCAGCCATGGCCGGCTGACTGGCACCCCGCCTGGATTCGGTGGCACCTTCATATCCCAGCGCGATGACCTGGGCTGGATGGAGCATGCCGACGCCCAATGGCAGTTCTATACCCAACTCCAGGGGACCCTGGGAGACGACAAGGGGGCCAGGCTGATCAACCACTTGGTCCTCGCCTACACCCACGGCGCGGTCGCTAACCCTGACAACTGGAAGTCACCCGGAACGAAGGCACAGCGCCGGGCGGGAGTGCGAGCCATGGCCAAAGCTATGTCCGACCACAGTGGTGCGGTGGACGCAAACGTGAAGTGGATTGAGCAGGACTATGACCTGTCTCTGGGGCTTCCCGACTGGTCGGTTTACAACCGGGGAGGGCGCCTCCAATGAGCCGCGCCGACGAACTTCTCGCCAAGGTACGCCGCCTGCACTCCGGTGCCGGCAGGGACGGGGTGGTCCTGTTCAGCGGTGGCCTGGACAGCACGGCCATCGCCATCCTGGCTCGTCGCAAGGGCCTCGACCTCACCCCGGTCTACATGTCGCATAGAGCCAACGTGGGCAACGTGACCAAGAAGGAGCTCACAGCCGCTCACAAGCTCGCCAAGAGGGCGACCGGCAATGACCTGGTGGTCTTCAAGCCCAAGGCCAAGAGCCTGCCTGCATGGTACGGCAAGGACGTTCGCTTCACCGGGCGGCTTCCGGTGACCAAGGCAAAGAAGGCCAACCGCAACCGCGTGTTCCTCGAGGTCCTGCACGACGCCGGCATGGCGGACGGGCTGGTCCTGGTCGGCGTGTTTGGCACGGACGCCAGGGGACTGGCGGCAGGTCGCGCCAAGGACGTAAGCAAGCCTGGACTGTCAGCACACCTCAAGAAGATCGGAGCGAAGGGAACCATCAAGACCGCAGAGGACTTCGGAGGCGCGAGCCGGGACCAGGGCAAGACGGACTTGCTCAAGAAGATCGGCAAGACCTCTCGTCAAGCTCCACTGCTCTCCCAGACCGAGAGCTGCTTGATGTACTTTGGCAAGCCCTGCGGAAACTGCTGGTCCTGCGTGGAAAGGGCGCAGGCCTTCATGGGAGCCTGGGGACAGGATAAGACCCCCTATCGACCGGCGAGCACGGCGGGCCGACTGCGGAGGGCCCGATGAGCAAAGCTGTCAACGAGATGTTGCGCCGAGTAGAGCAGATGCGCGGCACCCAGAGCCGCGCCACCGAGCTCCTTCGGCGGGTTGCCGCCTTTCGGGATGTTCCGTCCAGCATGTTTGAAGACGCTTGGTGCGGGAAGGGGGACGCCGAAAGTCGGGTGGACCCCTGGGCTGCGGCCAGGGTCACCACCATGATCGAACGCGGGGATGGCAGAGGGCACATCAACCATGACCGGCTCATCGTGTTCAACATGGGTTTGGGTCGCGATTCCATGGCGATGCTGGCCCTGCTCTACGAGGGCACGCTCCAGGCCGAGGGCTTCATCCTGCGGCCACAGGACATAGACGCCATCGTCTTCGCGGACCCTGGAATGGAGTGGATGGGATCGTACAAAGCCCGAAAGGACGTGGAGCGGATGCTCCGCAAGATCAAGAAGAAGACGGGCGTGAAGATCCCCTTCTACTCCCTGGAGAAACCCCCCGAGCCTGCGTGGCGAGAGTATCTGTCCCTGGTCGCAAAGGCTCGCCGGAAGATCGATGCCACCGGACTCAGGGGGAGAGCCAAGACAAACGCCATGAACAAGGAGCTCGCCCAGTCCAGAGCCAAGGCGTGGCGCGACAGCCTGGAAGGACGGAGCATCAAGGACAAGGCAGCGGGCGGCTACTACCACCTCTATCCCCCCATCACCGAAGCCTACGCCCAGGGCAGGCCAGCCCCATATGTGGTTCGCTTCGGGGACACGGCCTGCACAGACGCTCACAAGGTGCAGCCCATTCGGAAGCTGATGTTGGACCTGGCCCTGGCGAAGTTCGGGCCCGAGTACAAGACTCACGCAAGCTGGGCCGACAAGGTGAAGAAAGGGCGAGCGGTCCCTCACCTCAACCTCTTGGGCATCGCATTGGGAGAAGGGGGACCCGCTGCCCCACGGGCATTGTATATGCATTGCTACGATCCGAAAAGGCTCGACCAGATCGACGCACTCACCGCGATGCGAGATCAGAGGGAAGACGAGGGGCGTCCCACCAAGACGCTCAACAAGAAGCTCCGGGCCATCGAGCGTGGCGGGGCGTACTACACCACCGAGGCCTACCCCCTGGTGGAGAGTCGTATCAGCAAAGAAGACGAGACCCCCATCCTCAAGCGACACCGTCTCAATCACATCACCAAGAGTGGGTGCGTGATGTGTCATTCCCAGCCCCCCGAATGGTGGTGGTTGCTGGGTGAGCTCGCCAAGGAAGAAGACTGGGCCCGGGACAAGTTCGAGCGCATTGTGGAGTACCAGCGTGCCTCCCTCCACCACCGCAACAAGTCGGGAACGCCAGGGTCGGTGATCTTCAAGGACGAGTGGCAAAAGGACGCGAACGGGAAGAAGTTGCCGCTCCACCGCAGACGCACCATCGAGCAGGTCCTCCCCATGATCTACCGGGCCAAGATCCGCCCGATGCTGGAACGCTACCAGCGCCAGGGCCACACGAAAGCCGAGGCCATGGCCCTGGTGCGTCGAGACATATTCGCCAAGGACTACGCGCAAGGGTGCAGTATCGAAGGCGATGCGAACATTTCAATACAACAAATGGTTCCGCTCTGTGCGGGCCACGGAGGTGAATAATGGCCCGAGGAAATGCATTACTCAAGAAACTTGCGAGTGTGAAGTCGAAGCCGAAGCCCGCGAAGCGGGCCAAGAGCAAGACCAAGACCAAGAGCAAGAGCAGGCGGAAGAGCGCGGGCGAGAAGAAGACCTTCGTTCTGCTGAAGGGCAACGCGGACACGAACGTAGTGTTCCGCAATAAGCAGCCTCGAGGCGCAGCTCTCAAGGCGGCGAGCCGAGGGCACAAGAAGATCCGCCTGCGGGAACGCGGAACGAACCGCATCCATGTGTTTACCGGATCGCGCACCCGGGTCGCCAAGCAGGAGAGCTTCAAGTGCAAGGGCGGCGGTGGCCGCTGGACGCCGTCGCAGCAGAACCTGTGTCAAGAATGGAAGCCCAAGTGGAAGTCCAACGTCCGCAAGATCGGGATCGAACACCGATGAGCAGAGCTTCCGATGCCATCCTCGCCCGCGCCAGGGCGCTCAAGCAGGGGTCCAAACCTGTTGTCTCCCTGGTGGGGCACGGGGCGAGGGCCCTGTTGGAGAAGGTGGATGCCATCAAAGCGGGCGAAACAGGGCCGAAGCTCAAGGGCCTCACCATCCTTTCCAATGGCCTGGGCCGGGACAGCGCCACGCTGGTGGCGTTGCTGGTCGAAGGGAACCTGGTGGTGGACGGTAGGAAAATCCCGCCGCAAGGCGTCGATGCCGTCATCTTCAGCGATGTAGGCTACGAGTGGAGCTTTACATACAGCGTGATCCCCGTGATGACCAAGATGCTGGAGGCCGTGGGCGTCCCCTTCTACGTCATCCGAAAGCCTCCCCGTGAGGCTTGGGAGGGCCATCTCCGCAAGAAGGAAGCGGCATTCGCGCAGGCCTGGGCGGCATCTGGTGGAAGGGTGAAGAGCCGAAAGTTCTTGGACATTATGGCCCGAAACAAACAGCCTCCCCCCTGGCTCGAGGAGGAATGGAGCAGCATTGCAGCCAAGGCGCAAGGCGGGGGCTACCACCGCGCTGGTCCACTGATGCAGGAGATGATGGCCTACAGGCGCATGAACATGCGGAGCTCACCCGAGTGTACCGACCGTCACAAGATCCAGCCCATCAATGCCTTGATCGGAGACATGGTACAGGCCAAGTACGGACTGAGCCTCCGACAGTGGGGCAATCGGGTCCTCAAGGGAACCGCCATCCAACACAAGGTTCTGATCGGGTTTGCCGCCGACGAACAGGAGCGCATAGAGCGCGGCGGAAAGGCGATCCTGACCAAGCTCATCATCAACCCGGCGGACAAAGAGATGGAGGAGCGCCTGTACGCCCTCGACTTTGAGTGGCTCGATGGGGAAGACAAGGAGGGCTATCCCTACATCGACGCCATGGAGGGCCGACTGACGGTCCCGGCGCTCAAGGCGTTCATGCGAGTGCTGGAGGCCAGCGCGGCCCGCAAGGTCGCCTGGAGCCCGGCGGGAGAGAAGCCAAAGACCGCCTACTTGGCTCCCGGCGAATACCGCATGCAACTGGGCAAGATCTGGAAGAAGGAGATCTATCCCCTCTCGGACATGGGCATCACCAAGGCCGGGGAAGCCGTGGTGCTGAAGCGCAACAAGCTCAACTGGATAAGAAAGAGCGGCTGCATTTTTTGCCATTTTCAACCTATCGAATGGTTCTGGGCTCTGAAGCAGCTCAACCCAGAAATGTACGCCAGGGTCCAGGCCTACGAACGCAATGCACTCAGGAGAAACCCCAAGTGGTTCCTGCGGGGCTCCAGTCCGTTGGATGACCAGGTGCGCGAATGGAGACGCAAGAACCCACGCGCTGGCATCGAGGAGGTCCTCGACAAGTCCTACGACCGATGTGGTGCCTTCAACGTCTGTCCAAACTGCGGAAGGCCACAGTGAGTCGCGCCTCCGAGCTCCTCGTCAGGGTTGCGGCCCTCAAGCGCCAGCGGCAGCGGCAAGCACAACCCCAGAGTCGCAGCAGTGATCTGCTGGCGAGAGTCGCGGAGATGAAGAGGGCCAGGGGGACGGTACTTCAAGGTTCGTGCAGGCGTCGTCCGTGGACCTGGAACGATGCAACGGACTGCGGGATTTCTCCCCCCCGGTTGTTGGACGAGATCCGCAAGGCAGGCAACAGGGCAGACGGCAGGCCGTCAGACGCCGTCAGGGCCTACCTCAAGAGCCCGGCGGGGCGTAACGAGGGAGACAGGCGGGGGGTGCTCCTGACAATAAGTCGAGATCTCATTCGAGCAATGCCCTCCCGCAAGGCTCACCTGGTCCCCACGCCTACCAAGGTCGTGGTGCGCCCAGACAACGAGCTTCTCACCATCGAGCCCTTCGGGGGTGGTGGGCTCTTCGGGCTCGCCTCCGCTCTGGAGGGAAATGCCGAGGTGGACGGGTGCGAGATTGAGCCATTCGCTGTCAAGACCCGCAAAGCGAACCGGAAGGCCCTCAACCTACGCCATGAGCCCAAGAGAACAGATGCTCGCAAGTGGAAGCCGATCCTGACCACTCCTCACGGTATCGACGTGCTGTATGGCGGTCCTCCGTGCAAGGTGTTCTCCAAAGGGGCCCAGCTTGGCCGGGTGGCCTCCGAACGAGCCTGGGACTCCAAGGACAACTTCTTTCCCATCGCCCTGGACTGGATCTGCGATCTACAGCCTCGAGTCGTTTGTTTTGAGAACTCTCCACAGCTCGTCACCAAGAAAGAGTACAGGACCTGGATCGCAGAGTGGCAGGAACAGGTGGGATACCTGGGCTACGACTCCGTCGTCCACCTCTTGAAGGCCGCTGACTTCGGCAACCCGACCCAACGGACTCGCGTGTTCGTCATGGCATGGCCCCGGGGGGCGCCCTGGGGGCCTGGGTTGAAGGTCAAGCCGCAGGGATCGTTCGCGAAACCCGGAAGCGCCGAGGTCAAGCGGGGAGACAAGCTCCCCTGGAAGCCCATGGTGGACCGCCTGACTTCTGGGTGCTGCGGAGGCTGGGGCCTCGTGGACTGTGTCTTCCTGGGTGGGTACGCCCTCAAGTGCCGGGGATGCTCTGCCGGCCAGAACTTCTACCCCGCTCCAAACACGGGCGGTGACGACGGTAGGCGCGGGTACAAGGGGGTGATGATCGACACCGACTATGGGCGCATGCCCTGGCACAAGTGGATCCGCCAGACAGTGGGCGGGCGGCAACCCCGGTTCGACAAGTACACGCCTGCCGACGCGGCGGGGGCCTACACCGATCTCAAGCTAAAGGCCAGGGACTTGGCGCTCCCGGGACGCCGAGTATCCGAGTACCTCATGCGGACGGTGGTTCCCAACTTCACCAACAAAGCCGAGGGTCTGATGATTGGCCCCGACGTGGAGGCCCGGCATTACGGTGCCACCCGCCAGTGGGGCAAGGAAATGCTCGAGGGCCTCCAGTCGATGAGCGTGCGAGATGCAGCCAAGCTGCAAGACCTCCCGCAGTGGTATCGAATCGAGGGCACCAGGACTCAAGCCTTCTCCCAGATCGGCATGGGCGTACCGGTGAACCTGGGCCGAGGCGTGATGGCCCACATACGCAAGGCCATGGGACTTGCAGTGCTGGCTCCCTGGTGGGAGACGAGCGTGCCGGTCATCCCGCGTCAGACCCGCTTCCAGACGGTGGCCCAGATCAAGGCGGGAGCCAGCAAAGTGGAGCTGACGGAAGGGGGAGGCGACGGATACCCCGATGGCCTGTGGCCGATGGATACCATGGACATGTGCTTCGCGGTGGGCCCGACGCTGGACTTCGGCCCACTCCTTCAGCAGCACGTTGTCGATGACTGGCAACTGAACATTACCCATGGGATGGTAGGCGCACAGGCCCAGCGCCAGGATGGGCGTTCCAAGCTCCAACGGGGGGCGCGAGTACTTCCGACGAGCCCGCAGAGGCAGCAGCGGCTCAAGCGAGCCCAGATTGTGGGTCGGGTGTTCACGGGTGAGGGCCTGGACCTGGAAGAACTGTGGAGAAGCGGACACCGCGAGCTTGTTTGGCCTCCTGAGTTCATGCCTGGAATGGTACATGAGGGCACCCCTCAACAGTTGGCGGCGGGCCGCGTCCCCGGGCAAGCCCGGTATGACACCGACCCCCTAGAAGAGTGGCTCTATTTCCTCGCCTTTAGCAGCGGCCCGTGGAAGACCCAGTACGCGATGCACATGCGGGAATTCAATCCTTACGCATTCACCGAGAGTGGGGCCGCCGAGCCAGAGCAGTACGGGTTGGGGTGGTCCTGGGATAAACTGCTCCCGCTCGATGGCCCGCTCCCCCAACAGGTGCCTCTGGTGGCGCCTGGAGATCGATCCTACACCCAGGCCGAGCTCAAGGCCGCGAGGAAGCGAACCCCGGCCTACTACCAGAGACGCTGGAAGAAGCATCTCCGAACCCATCCCCAGGGCCGCTTACCAGTGACCCTCCAATGGCCCCAATCCATCCCGTTGGGGGAGAAGCCATGGGAATGAAACGAACGACCGCCGTTGCTGTGCTTCATCCAGATGATGGCCGGGTCCTCCTGCTCCGACGCGGAGCCACAGACCAGTGGCGACCGGGTCACTGGAACCTGCCCGGTGGGCACCTGGACAAAGGGGAGTCCTACGAGAGGGCCGCACGACGGGAAACTTGGGAAGAGGCGGGCCAAAAGCTGGGTGAGCTCCACCCGCTGGTCCTCCAACGATTGCCCCGAAAGCACACCCAGCTCTACTGGGCCTGGTGGAATCACGATCCCCCCCTGCTTCTCGATGGCGAGAATGATGCATGGGCCTGGGTGTCTCGGAACGGGCTCGCACGGTATCCTTTGATCCCCGACCTTCACTCCGTTCTGTCCGAGATCCTACCATGAGCGAGCGCCACCCCTATCTTTCGCACTTTGCCGGTCGTCGCATCGATAAGGCCACCAGGTCCATGGTCCTGGGGGGATCCTTCGGAAGCAGACAGGGAACAATCCGGGACCGCACCGCAGAGAACCTTGTTGCTACCCACGGAACCAAGACCGGCCCATGGAACGCAGTGGTCGTCCATCATGCCGTAGGTTCAACCAAGGAGAGGGGGGGAGTAAGGCCTCCAGGCGAGTCGGGGAGCGTCGAGAACATCGCCTACCACCTTGCAAAACGCGATGTGGGCTACCACTTCCTCATCACTCGAGACGGGGTCGTGCATCAGCTCGCCCCGCTGGACAAGAAGGTCTGGCACGCAGGGCAGAACCGGGGTCCTTCCCGGCTCATGCACAAACCAACCTACCTTGCCATCCAGCGAGAGGTCGTGGCCGCCAGCGACGGGGGCGCTCCCGGCACCATCACCGAGGCCAAACGGAAGATCATCGGGAAACGCTACGAGGCAACCAAGGCTGGCGGCTACATCGACCCTGACACCCTCCAGCCGTGGCAGCAGAGCGAACCCTACGCCAAGCTCCCCGATGGCACCAGCCCTAACTCCAACTCCATCGGCATTTCCTTGGCGTTCCGCACGGGCACCGCCTTGTACAACATCCGCCCCGGTGAGTTCCGAGAACATCCCGACCCCTACTTCGTGAACCCGAAGTACGGCCCTCGCGGACGTTGGGCTGAGATCGCGAGCCCCGAGCAGGAAGAGGCCCTGGTCAATCTTATCGGAAAGCTCCAGAACGAAGGCACGGTAGGTGCGGCAATCTACAGTCACGGGCGATCCGAGCCGGGCAGGCCAGATCTCGGAGTCGTGGCGCAGAAGACCGACCCCGGGTGGGGGCTCAATCTCACAAGGGTGATCGACCGGGTAAGGGCGCTCCGGGGGCTCCCGGCTGCGGTGGCAGATGTTAATTCGGATAGGGCGCCCCTGCGTGCTGGCTCACCCCCGGATGAGGTGGTGATGAAGGCGGGCATGCCGGCAATCGCATTCCTCGTTGGAGGAGGCCTGGCCTGGTTGGCCTGGAAACAAGTCGAGGAGAGCGTTCGATGAAGCCACAACCTGCACAGTTTCGCGGAAACACCCTGTTTGACAAACGGAATGGGACCCTGTGGGCCATGGGAGCGGTGGCCCTGGTGGCCTTGAGCAAGCGGTTGTACACCGGGGAGAAGGACCTGGGCGAGATGACGGAGGGGATCGTGCTGGGAATGCTCATGGGCGGCATCTTGGAAGCCATCAAGGATGACGAGGGATGAGGACCTTGACCATTCACTCCATGGGCGGTGGAGAGGACCTGCTTTGCTTCTTGTTGAGCGATCCTCACTGGTTGGCGTTGCCCCTGTACGGAGCTCAACTCTCCCTGGTTCCAAAAGAGCACGGAACCCAGGTGGAAATCTCCGGGCCCGAGCCCGTGATCGACGGGGTCCAGCGAGCCCTCGACCGTGACCCTTTCGTACTCCCCTTGTCAGATACGGGCACCTACCAGATCCTGGGCGGGTGGTTCAACGAGATGGGGGAAGCATGAGTCTTCCGTCCGTTCTCTATGCAGAGTCCCTCTTCCCGCTCTACGAGGCCGAGCTGGCCCAGGGGCCACCGCTTCCCGACCCTGCCTCCATTCCGAGGGAGTCCTGGTTCTACAGGTACTCATCAAAGGACTCCGTTCCAAAGTACGAGGAGGGAAAACGGTGGGCGCTCAACCGCCTGCGCTCCCCCTCCCTGGAGGGACTGGAGTCGAAGTGGGGAAAGAAAAGACGAGAGGCCATCGAGGGGGCGAACCTCATGCCAAAGCTTGGCCCCCCGTTCGACGGGCCAGAGGACGCGGAGTTTGTCGAAGGAAGAGTGAGGAAGCACCTCGCCCGGTTCCACCCCAGGAAGAACCGTCTTGGGTACATGGCCTTCCCTGCGCTCAACGCTCTCGATATGTCCGACCTTGCCGCCTTCAAGATCCACCCCCACAAGGGCGAGCGCCTGTGGCCCTCCCAGGTTTCATTCTGGGAAGGGGTGAAGGACTATGCCAACACCTACTACTGGCTGTGGACTATCCAGGCTATTGAAGACTGGGACAGCGACCAGGACCCAGAGGACACTCTGGCCTGGGAACGACTGGTCGAGCACCTGGTACACCAACGGCTACACGGTCCATCTCGGTCACGCATGTTGTTGGAAGCGGTCGGGATCGCGACCCATCCCCCGCCACCCCGGCACACCGAAGTCCAGGCGCCCTCGAGCGCAGCCACGCAAATCCTGGCGCGACTGAAACGACTCAAGGAGACTCCCCAATGAACAATCCATACCTCGCACACTTCGGGGCGCAGATCGCAACTGCCCGATTCGGAGCCATCCCCAGAGGCATTGCTGCCATCGTCGTGGAGCTCGACGGATGGCTGACGTTCGTGCAAGAGGGGGGAAGAACCCCAGGGCGGCAGGTCAACAACCAGATCACAGCAGTGTCGGCTGTTCGCGAGGGTCTTATGGCCGAGAACAACGAACACAACTCGTTCCATCATTTTCCCACCACCGAGAACCCAGGCTACGACATTGGGCCAGACCCTTTAGACCCCGCCCAGCGGACTGCGCTCAGGGCCCTGTTCACTGAAGCTGCCAGAGTCGCAACGCTCATCGAGGACTACAACACCGAACAAAATAAGGTCGCGAGCTTCAAGGCTGGCCCAGGCGCAACCCCCACCCATCACCAAGATGCCTCTTTCACGGTGCCCGGGTTTGCCAAGGAGAAGTTTCCCTGCGGGTACTATGTGAGTCTGGACTACGAGTCCATGATTCCCCGGTACAAGTCGAGCCGATACCAGCAACGCTTCCTGATGGTGCTGCTTGGCCTACTCTCGAATGCAGTGGAAGCGAAACACGGGTACTACCGTCCCCCCGGGGGTGCCTGGGACGACCCCGGCCCAACCTCTTCCCCCCCCTCCTATGTCCGATTCCTGGCCTACGGAAACCACCTGACCAAGACCGAGCACCCGGGCCATCTGTCCCTGGACCCTGGAGTCAACGTCCGTTCCAGGGGAATCCATTTCAACTGGTCGAACTTGGCGGGCATGTACTCCCGCATGGATAGCCCCCGGACGGGGGAGGAAGACAACCACGACGAGAGCGATGGGGCAACGGGGAGCGTTTACCGAGCCCTCATCTCCTTCGTCCGCCACCGGATCTTCCCCTGGGTCAACTGCAAGGCGCCCATCAGACTGAATACGGGCTCAGGCCGGGACCAGGGGGCGAACGGCTTCCCGTGGGTCCTCAACCAGCACTATTTTGGCACGGGCAAAGAAGCCACCTTCGTCATCATTGACCAGGTGCCTGAAGACAAGCGTGGTGAAAGGTGCAGCGCCGTTGCCGACCTCCCCATTCCAGTGATCGAACTGACGAGGCTCCCCACGGAGGAGCAGAGGGCCGCGCTCGCCGCCGCCATCCCCTCGGCAGCCGTGGATCGCATCAACTGGCGCAACACCATGTGTCGCCCGTTTGGCTCCATTCCCACTTCCAGCCCCACCCAGGTAGAGATGGGACCCACCGAACGCAGCGATGCGCCCCTCACGACCTCGGAAGAGGCCCTCGTTGAGGAGGAGAGGACAGCTCGTCGGGATGTGGAAAGACGCATTGAACCGGCGCCCGCCGCGGCCAGCAGCGCCCCCACCCCCTACACCCCCGAGCCAGCTCCATCAGCAGCGCCGTCCGCGGCACCCCCGCCACCCCCTCGCGGAGGGTTCCTTGCTACACGGCGTCGTCAGGAAGAGGAAGCAACCCAGCAGATTCGACGCACCCCTGGCGACCGCATCGAAGAAATGTCGATGAAGCAGCTCATGGTGGCCACCGCCCTGGTGGGTGCCGGCGCAACCCTCGTCGGGGTGATGCTCACAAGGAGTGGCCAGAATGACTAGTCGCCTACCTTACCTCCGAGCTCTCGAACGTCTCGGCGCTTCCCCGCCTGTCCAGGGCATCCCCACCAGCTTCGCGAGCCGGCTGCGCCCAAACCGCGTCTCCAAGGCGCTCCGACCGGGAGAACTGTCCAGGTTCACTGGTCTGGACGCCCCTATCCGTCCCGCCAGCTACGCCGAAGCTGGGCGCCCCCTTGCTCTGACGGCGGCGTACTACCAAATGCGCGGAGGGTCGCTACACATGGGTGTGGACCTTGGGCTTGGCACGGGAACCCCCATCCGGGCGATGGCCAATGGCAAGGTGACGGAGGCCATCACCGCCGACTACCCCAAGCCCTACGGGCTCTGCAAGCCAGAACACTCTCGCTACGATGCTCATGCATGTGAGCGAGAAAAGCAGAAGATCCGCAGCAGGGGTGGGAAGATCGCGCTCTGCGGCTCCACAGTCAAGATCCAGTACGCCACCGAACACGACCGGCTCGAGTCCCTGTACTGCCACCTGTCCCGCGTGGATGTCAAGAAGGGAGAGATAGTGCATGCAGGTCAAATCATTGGACTTTCTGGCAACACTGGAAACTCTACCGGCGCCCACCTCCACATGCAGATCAAACTCAACGGGCAGACGGTGGACCCGGTGCCACTGGTGGACTGGACCTACTACAACGTCACCTACAGTCACGACTCGGAGATCCCCCCCGGATTCGATGAGGCAGTGTCAGGAGTCGGGTCAGCCAACGCCATCCATGTCGCCGCTGTAGCCGCCTCGGTCGGGCTGGATCGCCTACAGGCCAACAACGTCTCGATGGCACTGAAGCCCGGTGACTTGGCGGCCTACACGGCGCTAACTGCCCCGGTCCTTCCCCAGCCGGGGGGGAGCGATACTGTCCGCATCACCGCTCCCTACTACCAGCGGCGTGGCGGGGGCTACCACCTTGCGCTTGACCTGGGACTGG
>Ga0080013_1004841_pt1 | contig 12971 bp, 15 predicted proteins | sample ETNvirenome_6_85_FD_69236 | JGI IMG/M metagenome (GOLD analysis project Ga0080013, IMG submission 69236) | Marine viral communities from the Pacific Ocean - ETNP_6_85 (SPADES assembly) (version 2) | ecosystem: Environmental > Aquatic > Marine > Oceanic | place: Pacific Ocean | collected 2013-06-19 | reverse complement strand
AAATCTCCATTAATGGATAATTCATCTTTATATTTTTGAATTGATTGTTCACCTCTCGCATATAATCTTAGATTGTGAAAATTATTATAGTTAGTTGTGAATCTATATCCTGCGCCTTGATTATTTCTAAACCATTCTCCTTCTATTGCTCTACCTACTGAATAACCATAATCTAAAGTTGCTTTTTCTGCATCAGGTACCACCTGATCGGGAAATGTGCCATTTGGGCTAGTGTAAATTTGCATTAACGTATTATTTTAGAAATTTCACCTTCATTATTATATTTTTTAAATCCTAAATCCATAGTTTTCATTGTTCTTTTTGGAATAGGTCTATACCTATTTTTATTACAAGCCATTAAAGCTAAACCTGAGCTTATAGTTGCATCATGTTTAGTTCTATTATTTATATTAAATTTACTCCAATCTTCTAAAGTTCTTTGAAAATACATATCTCCATAAGTTTCTTTTAATCTTCCTACATAGTTTTCAATATAAGATTCAATAGCAGCCGCGTGAGCTTGTTTTATATCTTCACTTGAATTAGGTATTCCTCCTACTTCTTTTTCTGTAATAGAAAGTTTGTTCCATACTCGATCTGGTCTATTCATGCTAAATCCTCTATAACCTCTTCGCTTCAAATAATACAATAATCTTGGTTTATTATTCTCACACAACAAAGGCATTCCATAAAATACTAAAGCCATTAAAACTTCTTCAAAAAACGTTTCTGCGGTTTGTGGTCTAGCTATATATTCTAAAAAGAAATGATTAGGTGGTGCATCTTCCATGCTAAACTTAGTTAATCCATGAAGCGATCCATTCGATCCTTTACCATCAACAGTACCACTAATATCATAACTGTCGCAACCAAATGCTCCAACGTGATCGTTGCCAGGATATTTAATTCCATTTTTCAGAATTATATTATTTTGGATTTCTTTATCAGGTACCCAACTTATTTTAAATCTACCGTTAGGATTAGGATAAAATTCTACTTTAGTGTCTTTTAATCCGTTACACCATTGAAAACTCCCTGTAGTTATAGTTGCTTTATTATTTAATTCTTCATTATAATCTATTTGTTCATAGATTTTAACTAAATTAAATAATGATTCCTTTGTTTCATCTCTAAAAGCATGTTTTTCTGTACGAGGAAATTGCCTATAAAATTCGTTTAATCCGTCTTGATCTTGTTTTAACCCATCAGCTTCATTGTCCCAGTGCTCGATAACTCCGATGTCAATAGGAAATCCATCAATACCTCGGATTGGCTTTGTTGGAGTGTCGAACACAGGTATGCCATGAGTATCGAGGTATCCCTCGTAGGACCATTCCATAGGTATGAATAAAGAATACAATCCCGAACTTGTTTGTCCATTTCTATTTCTTTGTGTGACGTTTGATGCATCATATAATTTCTTAAAATTCTTTCCTCCTTTATCTAAAGCATTACTTGTAGATCCCATCATACACTTCCCAACTATTCTACTACCTAGTCTTAACGTGGTCTTTGTGACTCTCCAGTTGTTTAATATATTATCAGGTCTCTCCCACTTACCACTTTCATCATGAGCTAAGATTTTTAACTTTTCCCCATCATAACTATTGTCCCCTGTGTTTTTCCAATCTATTGTTGTATCTAATCCTTCTAGTTCTGGAAGTTGTTCATTAGCTTCCAATTTTCTACGTGTGAATTTAGATGCCGGGACTCTGTATGCCAGTTCGGTTTTAGGACGATCCATACCATCCTGGATTGGTTTAAAGAAGAATGGATAATTAACCGAGATTGGTACAACTTTATCTGTGAACATTTTTTTAGCATCAGCTCCAGTCTTTGATAAAATCCCGTATCTGCTATCTGAGGATATGGTTGCTTGATTAACAAGTTCTGATGATGCCATGAAGGAAAATCCAGACCGTCTGTTTTTAAGGTAGCATATTCCATAACATCTGGTATCTGCTTTACAAGCTTCCCAGAAGAAGAAGAATAATTTATTAGACTGTCTGTAGTCTGGTGCTCCAACGTCAATTTTTGACCATTGGAGGTACATGTAATGAGTGCCAGTAATATAAGTAGGATGACCGTTATTAAAAAACCAATAACCCTCGTCTCTTCGTCGAAATTCTTCATCTATATAATCATAATATTTTTCTTTAAAATCTCTAGGATATTTATCCCAGTCAAAAACACTTTTGATTTTATCTAGTTCTTTCGGATATTCAAATTTCTCCCAATACTGTTCTTCTTTGTTTTCACTTCTTTTGTACGGCTTGTCAATTGCCGGTAGAGCAATGCGGAGATTTTGTACTTCAATGATTTTTCCAATCTTACCAGTTTTACTTATTACAATAAAATCATAGTCCTTGTTATAACCATACTCCCATTTCTTTAAGCGATTCTGTTTCTTAAAGATTTTGGGATTAACTACATCTTTGATTTCTTTCCAAAGTGTCTGCTCGTAACTCACTTACTCCTCCCTTCAGCAAAACCTTTAAAAGATCTTTCTTCTTTTACTTCTTTAGGTTTTTCTTCTAACATATCTTTTTCATCTTCTATTCTATTTAGAATTTCAAAAGCATCAAAGATAGCTAGTTTTTTAGTGGCAGCAGCATTCTTTAATCTATCTGCTGATATATCATCTTCAGAATCTACAATAGGTTCTTTAGCTATCTTAATTAATTCCTCAACGGCTTTGTGCCCAGCTTGGATTATATTTAACTTTATCTTCTTGGTACTCATGTGTCAAGGCTATATCATTTGATTTCATACAATATAAACGTTCTCCATCCACTACAAATTCAAATTCTGAATTAGGTGTAAACGTTATAAATGCTCCAGGATTAATTCCCTTGGCTTCTAAGGAGCTATTGCCGTATTTTATTATCCCAAGTAATTCCTGTTCTTTAAATGTGTTAAAGTCATCTGTAGACATTATAGGGTGGACAAAACAATAGTTTAAATTAGATTTCCATTCTCCATCTCTTTTGTAAAGATAAATTTGTTCTATATCACAGAAATATAAATTATCCTTAAAATACGAAGCGCTATTCTTCTCTCTACCTTTCATATCGTAGAACCTACGAAATACATTATGATGAATTATAACTTCATCACCTGGTTTGATATCAGTTTTAAATGCTTCAGGGATAACTTTAACAATAGCTTTTTTGTTTACAGATTGAAATGTTTCAATTTTACTATTTACTATTAATTCTTTATCCCCTATTTCTATTTTATTACTATATCTCTCTCCTTTAGGTTCTACTAAAAACCTATAAATACTTTTCATTAATATTCAAGATCATATTCAACTGAGATAGCCATGTTTGAGTTAAACTTTTTCCATGGTAGAACTTCATCGTTTTTCTTTATAAATATATTATACGAATTATCATCGTCATTATGTAATATATTACAAATAGTATGTCCTCCATAAACTTGTTGACTCACAGAATAATGCATAGCTTCGTTCTTATAATCAGCACCTATACTGATTTTTCTTATTACACTAGACATTTTCTAAAACTTCTTCTTCTGTCTTTTCTACTTCAGTATATACTCCTGTTTGGGTGTCAATATTTACTGAACCATATTCTTTTTCTAACTCGACTTTAAGTTCTTCTATTTCTTTATTTACTCCTGCTATTTGATGTAGCATTGCGTGTTTTTGACTTTCAATTAATCCTATTTCATTAAGAATTGTATTCAACTCTTGTTGTTGTCCTTGAATTTTTGTTAATTGCTCTTCAGTTATTTTCTTTTCCATTTAATTTAATTTAATTTTTATTTATTCTGGAGGATTTGGGTCACTCCATTCTGGTGTTGCCATCAAGGCTAATGCTGCTGCATGGTCCATTGTCTCCACCGGAACTAGTGAACCATTAGTAATAAAACTAGGTTCAACTTGGTAAGACAGTAACCCTTGCGTATTAGCTAAATTTCTACGCATTGTTTGCGCGGAAGATTGATTTACTTGACTGAATAAAATTGCATTTGTATCAGACAAATTTATTACTGCATAAGTTGTTGCCATTGTTTAATTATTATTTGTTAATTATTTGTTATTTATATATTTACTTGTTTAATTTCTTTTTTACGATGTATTAAACTGCTACTCTACTTTGTGTATCCATATTCACTGAAAAAGCATTTTTAGTAGAGTTAGGTGCGTCACCTTTTAGATTAGCTGGGATATCCATATTTGTTGCTACACCATTTGCTGTAGAACCTGGACCATCACCTACTAGTTCTTCTCCACCCATTGTACCATCACTATCTCCGTTATTTCCATTACCACTCAAATCTGGACATGTCCAATCTGTACCATCAAAATAACTATCTCCTGCCAAACTCCAATAACCAATTGGTGATAAACTAGAAATATCATTTGGAACGCCTCCATTATAAATTGTTAATACTTGATCTGCTGTTAATACAGAATTCCATAATGCAGCATTTGAAGCATTACCTTCCCAATCATATGAAGTATGAGCTCCTCCACCAAAACCTCCTATATTTAAACCATCAATCGGTGTTGCTATTATTCCAGTTCTTGCTGCTGTCGCGTCTTGTACTCCATCTACATATAATATCATATCACTTCCGTCCCATGTGCCTACTATATGATGCCATTCATCATCTGCTATAGACATAGTGCTTGGTAATCGTACTGCTGATCCACTTGCTACAACATCAAAAACAATTTCTCCGGCGGTATGCATTTCAAAGCCATATCGTGTAGCCCCACCGTCAAAAGCCATAAATGGAGGATCATATTGAGCACCATTTGTATCTGTTTTTATCCAACATGATAATGATAAACTAGTAGTTAAATCAAACGCTGGGGGATGACCTAATAATATTCTAGTACTAGCTACTCCATCAAAATACATACTATAACTACTATACGGAATACTACGAGTTAAATTAGAAGCAACTAGATTTGCTGTAGTCATACCATCGCTAAGACCGTTCAAACTAGATACAAAAGAATTAATTTTAGTAGTTCCACCATTTGTTCCGTTACTTCCAACTGATCCATTATCAACTAAACCACCTCCAGCTGCTGTACTAGTATCTTTTAGAGTTAACCATGAAAGTGGAGATCCAGTGATAGTTTCTTCTGGTGTTCCATTATTATATAAAGTTGTAACATCTCCAGGCGATAATGTAGAACCAAATATTGCTACATTGCTAAGATCACCTACATATTTGTGGTTTGTTGCATCAGACGAACCAATTACAAAAGTTTGTGAAGTAAGATTAATACTAGCCGGTGGAGTACCCGTACCCCCAGAGGGTGAGTAAGAAGCTGTTGGCTCTTGTCCATTTACATAAAGTTTTAGAGAATCTGCTAATGTTGATTGTGAACCATCATAAGTTATAACTACATGATTCCACGTTCCAGCTGGATATGGAGCTATTAGAGTTCTAATATAGTTAGCATTTAATAAACCAAATTTTATATATCCTGCCGCTCCTTTCCATAATGTAAAATATCCTGTCCCAAAATAAGATGCAGAAATAGCAAAAATTGCTTGTTCTGTAGTATTATCAACATTTTTAAACCATATAGAAACACTAGCATTAGTACAAGTTGCTCCTAAGGTATCTCCTAAATTCGTTCCGCAATTTACATTTTGTGTATTAAAATTTAAAGCACTTGTATAATTAGCTGTAGAATCACCTATTTCCCAATTACTCCCATTCCAAGTACTAGTATCAACATTTAATTTCCACCAACCTTTTAAATTATCCGTTAATGTACCGCTTGGCATACTAGACAATGGTGTACCGTTGTTATATAATGTTTCAATTTCTCCAGAAGTTAATGCTTCATCAAATGTTATAAGATTAGATGCTTGCATTACAATAGAATTACCATTAACATATCCTAAGCGAAAAGGAAGACTAGGTGCTGGAGAAATAGCAGGAATAGTTCCTCCAGTTACATCATAAACTTGTAGAGTTTTATCATAATATACTTTCAATCTATCTGCAGCAGCTAATGTTCCATCATATACTATAGAAAACAAGGTCCAAGTATCTGCTGGTAAACCATTTGTAGTTCTAACATAATCATTAGCAGATCCATCAGGATCCATATATATTAAAGTAAGACTACTTCGTGCATCTACAACCATACCTATGTAACTATTATCCCAATTACCCATAAGTAAATAAGGTGAAGGAAAAGATGAGGGATTAACCCATACGCTTGTTGTAAATTTAGTAACTCCTTCTAATTCGTTTAATACTCCAAAATCTATTCGATTACTACTATTTGTAAAATCAAAAACAGTTGCACTTGGCACTGAATTATTTGGAACTGTTAAAGTAGTTGCTGGGTCATCAGCGTCACCGGTTGATGATCCACCTAATGGATAATACGCTATAGGTGCATTACCTGCAATAGCCATTGGATTTTGTGGATTAGGAGTTGTTCCACCCGCGTTGTTATCCCATAAATATTTTACTTGAGTAAGGCTAAGTTCATAATCGAATATAGATACTTCAGACATTTTACCAACCAAATTATCTCCCCCTATAGAATATCCTTGTCCAATATTAAAATAAAGAGATGAAGCTCTATTAGTTATTGCTCCACCTCCATCATCAAAAGTGTCTACTGAAACTCCATTTAAATACAGTGTCCATATATTAGTAGAAGATTTTCTAGTGAAAGCTATATGATCCCATGAACCATAATTTACACTTGCAGCAGCAGATTGGAGATTATAATTTCCATCGCAACAAACTTCATAATATCCAGCTCTATGTCGAACAGTTATAAAAGGAGTTGTATCAGGTGGTGTTGCAGCATTACCCCATTCTAGTATTCCTTCACCTAATGCAGAAGCAGCTGTAACATTTACCCAAAACGCAATAGTTAAATTTATATTTTCATCAATCGGGGCTAAAATACCACCAGTAGAAGTACCATTAATTGAACTATTTATATAATCATTTATTCCTTTAAAATCTAAACTATAGTTTTCAAACTTACTCTGATTGCTTTCTTCAGGCATTCGCCATGTTGGTGATATCCACTCTGTTGCCATATATCTATTTTAATCCCCCATCCTATACCAAGCGACAGGTGCGGTTAAGTTACTAATATTGTTTAAATCTGCACATTTAGGATCTCTTCCTCCGCCGTAAATATCTTGTTTTATTTGTCTAGCAGAAAGAACTGTATTCCAAAATGCCACCTCATCAAGTTGGCCTTCCCAAGGTGAATTTATTGCAGCTGTTGGATTTCCTCTTGCACCTATTTGATTTATTAGAGTAGATGCGGTAAATGGACTTCCTGTTAGTGTTTCTACAAAACTTCCATTAACATAAACAGATACACTTGTACCATCTCGTGTTATAGCAACATGATGCCAATTATTAGCTGTTAATAAAGGTACAACATTTGTAAAATTAGCAGTCCAAGCTCCAGCAACATAAAAATGAAAAACCGTTGTATTTGCCCAAATTACCCCTAAATTTGTTCCACTTTGTCCAAATATAAAACCATTGTAAGAGGTAGCTCCCTTCATCCAAAAACTTAGAGTACAAGTCGTACCTAAATCTATATCAATTCCTCCATTAACCCATATTCTATCGTTCAGTCCATCAAATTCCATAGCCCAGTCATTATCTACTTGCGTAGGAGCATAACCAGCTGGATACGTTATTCTATTAGCTGGGATCATATTATAACTAACTGAATTACCAGTTGATTCTCTTGCATCACCAATTCTATCTGTAATAGCTAAACTACTACCTAATCCAGCTCCAAAACTTCCCGGGGCATTTGCCACTAATGCTGTGGACGGTATACTCACACTTGTTCCATTTGGTGCTCCTGTAATTTTATTTGGAATAATAAAATCTGGTGAAACAAAATAAGCATCCTCTCCTAATCTCCACCAAGATATTGGTGATAAAAAAGTTAAATCCCGTGGATAACCGTTATTATAAACTTGAGTTACTTGTGCTGCGGTAAGAGCTGAATCCCACATAGCTATATCACTCATTTTACCATTAAAATACAATCCTGAACCATTACCTCTAGAGCCTAAAGCTGTGTTGTCTGGTGTTGGGTCAGGGTCGTAGATTATTCCTGTAGTACTGCCCCACGCCACACCATCTACATAATAAGCAATAGTCCAATTTCCTGTGCTACCTGTTCTTATTGCTATAATATTATGCCACGTCCCAGTTGTTGTAATTGCACTAGCAGTAGCAGTAGATACAACAACACCCGAATGTACCCAACTAAAAGTTTCGTTTGTTCTACCAAATTCTAACCTATATCCTTGACCAGATACACCACCATCACTAATAATACATTGTGTAGAAGTTAAATCATCCGAATTCATCCACGCTGAAATAGTTAATGTTGATTGATTATCAATAGTACCTACGTCTATATAATCACCTAATCCATCAAAATCTAAACTAAAATTACTATAAGGAGATTCAAATTGTAAATCACTAGGGACTAAACTAGCTTGAGTCATTCCAGTACTAGTACCAGTATTTGAATTAGTTGAATCATCTGGGATAGTCCATTCAACAGCAGCAGGATCAAATGTAGCACTAGAATTTAATTTCCACCAAGCTTGTAAATCACTATAAGAGCTAATATCTGGAGGTGTTCCATTATTATATAATGATTCTACTGATTCAGTTCCTGTTGCTGGTAATGTCGTGTTAAATGCTGAAATATTTGAAATAGATCCTTCTATTTGATATAATAGATTTGCCGGATCACCCCCTATTGTGTCAAATAAAGTATTTGAAGAAATGCCAAAGCCAGATTGTGTTCCTTTTGAACTTCCATTTAAAAAACATTCTACAACATCACCTGTTCTATTTATTACTATATGATTCCAACTTCCTGAAGCTAATCCTCCACCCAAAACATTTGACATTCCTGTAAATGGTTTATAAGTAGTTGCATTTCCTACATAAAAAGCACTATTTTCGCTACAGTATAAAGTATAATTATAAATTGCAGTTGGTTCTCCAAGTATTACACCATTAAATCCACTATCTAAATTTACCCAAAGTGAGATACAACAATTAATCCCTAGATCTAAAGAACTTAAATTTATTTTGTCGGCAATCCCATCAAAATAAAATGCATAACTTTCTAAAGATTGATTTGGGAATTGCCAATCTGCATGACCTGCTGCTAATGATCCAGCAGCTCTTGCTTGTTCACCTAGTGGATAATAAAACATAGGGTTTAATGTCATTGCATTTCCTGGACTCCCTGAATTCCATAAATCTTGTACCTCGTCACTAGATAACGCTCTATCAAATAAAGCTACCTCATCTATATTACCAGTCCAGTTACTGTATGTATTTCGTACGGCTCCTATTTGAGTTTGAATACCAGCTTGATAAGTTATGTTTGTAGTTAAAGTTGCTGTTGCAATAGGTGTTGTATTACCGTTTAAATATAATTTCATATCTGTGCCATCCCAAGTTCCAACTAAATGATACCACGAGTCCTTAGTATATCCAGAGCCATAGTTTATAACTTGAGCAACACCAACATCTGGTGTATTCCCCTGTGAACCTATCCAAAATTGAGCCATTATCTCACCAGAACTTTTAACACTTAATTGTAGGTTATATCCTTTATTTCCAAATCCACCGTAATTAGGGTAATTTTTACCTATTATAACATTTCTTAAATAACTATCAGTAATAGTAGGATAAGCCCAAGCACTAATACTTAATTTGTTAGTAAAACTGTTTAATTCTCCACAATCCACTCGATCAACTGCACCGTCAAACTTCATAGAATACAAACTCTGTCTATCTTCAGCAAGTCCACTACCTGTTGCTCCATCCGCTGGGATAGCTTGATTTAACTCGTTAGGTAAAAGCCATTGTGGTTCTATATATTCTGTTGCCATATTCTCTTTTATTAATCCCCCATTCTATTCCAGAAAACTAAGTCGGTACCTAATCCTCCAGTGAATAAATTAGCACATTTACCTGGGTTATCATTTGTTGAATCGTAAATTGTTTCTACTTCTGTGGCGTCTAACTCTCTACTCCAAAATGCTATTTCATCTAAATCACCATTCATCCACCAATTAGTATTATATTGACCTATTTTAGGATATTGTGATGGTGCTGTTGGATTGTCTAAAGCAGTTGCACCAGTTTGCGTATTAACTAAAACTTTATCTAAATATAATTTAATACTATTACTTCCATCCCAAGTCATAACAACGTGATGCCATTGTCCAGCAGTCAATGTTCCGCCACTAGTAGTAGTTGGTGGACTTATAGTACCTGATCCTGTGTAATGATAATAATAAATACTTGCATTAAATATTAGTAGAATAACCCCTTCATCATATTCAGTTGAATATATAGTTTTATAACCACTTACATCATCCACGTTAACCCAAGATGAAACAGTATAGCCACTTGCTCCTGAGTTAAGCATAGTACTGTATGGAAGACCAAGATACTCATCCGTACCATTAAACTCCATAGCAAAATCATTGTCTATAAGTTCTAATTCTGGGGGACCACTTGCTCCACCGAAAAAACTAAAGGGGAAAGGAAACATATATTATGTTTATGGATTAAAATCTAATGTTGCCGAACCGTAGTATAAACCAGCGCCTGAATCATTATAACATATCAAAGTTATTATATCTGTCTTGCCACTTCCAGTTAAAGTTGGAGCAGTACCTGCTGGCCATTTAACTAAACTATTCCAGTTTACAGTAACAGTACCTGTTTGAGCTAAGGTCAAAATGTAAGTAGCACCTGCTTCAGGATTTGTTGGAATAAATGTAGGAGTACTAGCACCCATTGTTGAAGATTGCACATTACCATCGTCCCATGAAAAAGTCATATCAGTAATACCTGTATGAAGTTCTGTAAAACCTTGGCCATCTACTCTTACATTTTTTCCAAAAGTAACTTGCTGTCCTCCAGTTGTACTAGCGAAATTTAAATCGTAAGCACCCATTGTAACAGTACGTGCCGCTAATAAACTAGCACTAGTATTATATATAGTTTGGACTGATGCCGCTGCGCTAGAACTTATGTTAGCTCCTGTAATAGATTTAGAAGAGTAACTTCCTCCTCCTCCATCTACTGATATTTCAAATAAATCTGTACCTGCATATGTTGATCCTAACGCGGGTAGTTCTGATATTTTCTTTCCTGCCATTTTTTATTTTTTTATAATGCACCTTCAGTTTCTCTATCTTCTGCTGAAGCTCCGTCAATTATTCTTTTTATACCACCCATTTCTAATATACGATCAAATATTTCTATTTCATCACCTCCTCCAGTTAAATCTCTACCTATAGGTATAGCATTGCCTATTACTCCAATAAATGGTGCCATACTAATATAATGCTAATATAGTTCCTGGAATAAAATTACCAGCTGCTGGAGTAGCTGATACAACTTCTGTTACTGCAATTGGCATATATGTATTTGCTGTTATACTAGTAAAAGTTCTATTTAATCCACTTTCCATTGTTATAACTATATTGTTCATTGCAGCTCCTACATAAAGCGCTGCTCCACGTTCACTTGTGCCAGCTAACGCTGTGCTTAATGTAGCTGTAGCATTGGCACCGCCTGTCGCAACAGTTATTGTAGATCCAACTGTGTAATTACCTCCAGTTCCAGGATTATTTATATATATTAATGTTATTGTTCCATTCATTAACATACAATCAACAGTCATACCTGTACCAGTTCCCGAATGCGTTGTAGCTACTCCAGTATACCATCCATTTCTAGAACCAGCAGCATTAGTATATCCACTACCAGCATTTGTAATATTAGTACTATTCATTCTTGCTAATCCTGTAGCTACTGCAGTTAAGTGTACTACATTTGCATGATGAGCAAATACTCTAGCATTAGCAGCGAAATTTCCGCTTATTCCTCTCATTTTTATTTATTTTTTTTGTATAATACTTTTTCAGCACCTCGTGATCCGAAGTAAGCTACGTATACTGTAACCAATAACGTTTTTAATAATTCCACCCACGCTATATCTACATGAAACATTGTATGAAATGAATCTACTAAAATTAGTATAGTCATACATACAGTTAAATATATAAGTGTTAGTGGTCTAGTGTTTTTTGATAACCATGAATCAGAAGACATATCGCTTCTCCATCTTTCAGACACATTATTCATTTCAGCTATATCCATTTCTAATAACTTCATAGCTGTTTCTTTGTCTTGTGGTGGTAGTGTTTCATCACTACTTATTAAGTTCTTTACAATGCCAAAAGCCCCATTGTCAGGCAAGATATCTCCTACAGAATTTAAAATTTTAGGAGCTTTCTCTTTTAAGAAAACCCCTACTTTAGTATCTTTAAATTTCTTTTTTTCTTTAGACATTATTTTTAAATGCTTGTATGAATTTTGCTATACCAATCCCAAATGCTATACCAGCGTACAAGGGATGTGATTCTATAACTAATGTTACTCCAATTACCAACGCTGATCCACATACAAACAATGGAGATGTTATTACACTTTTAATCTTTTCCATAATTATTTTTTTGATTTTTAATTTTTATCTCCACCATCCTTTTTGTTGTCCCATCATACTAACCCATTTGACAGCTCCGACACCCATAGCTGGGAGTACTTTTGTTTTTGTATGAAAATCAATTTTTTCTTCCTGGTCTGCAAACTTAGAAGCGTCTTTGGCTAACTTTATATCTCCCTGTGTTACTCCATATTTTTGAGATGTTTGACGATCATAGTCTCGTTGCTTTACTTTTATGTTTTTTCTTTCTTGAAATCTATTTAATAAATTACTCATATCTTTATTGTTTATTGTGGCGTTGGTTAATTGCAGTTTCCTGCGGCAGTACAAAAAGTCTGTGCCCCTGCTGTGTTTGTTGTATTTTGTTGTTTTTTCCAGCCATACTTGGTTCCTCCTATGTTAGCTTGTTCTCTAT
>Ga0080013_1004840_pt1 | contig 12973 bp, 36 predicted proteins | sample ETNvirenome_6_85_FD_69236 | JGI IMG/M metagenome (GOLD analysis project Ga0080013, IMG submission 69236) | Marine viral communities from the Pacific Ocean - ETNP_6_85 (SPADES assembly) (version 2) | ecosystem: Environmental > Aquatic > Marine > Oceanic | place: Pacific Ocean | collected 2013-06-19 | reverse complement strand
TTTAATTTGTTTAACCTCTTTAATAATACGTATTTTCATGATACAAGGTCTCCATAACATTAAATAGTTTGGAATTTTTATCTGGGCGTTTTCTGGGAACCCTTTTTTTAAAACTCTGGATTTTTCTGCGGGTGTCGTGAACTTATCAGGCCGCCAGGCCCACCCTGTCAAGGGGAAAGACTTACTTTCTTCCCTCCGGGGGGAGGGGGGGGACCCCCCCTAACGGCTCAGATGAGCTCTGTCAAGTAAACTTTGACCCCCATGTTAGGCTTGCCGTTCTTGAACAAACCGCCCTTTCCGACCTTGACAGATCCCTGCGCTTCAAGGTCCGCGATAGCGTTGCACACGGCCCGCTCGTAATCAAGGATGCTGGACAGCCCCGCCCTACGTTGGCTCATGTCGAGGCACAACAGGCGCACGTTGAGCTTGCCCCTGTAGCGCCTGTTGAGGTTGCGCAAGGACGCAATGACCAGCCCCCCAACGTCAAGGTTATAGAACGCGTTGCGGCCCCTGTTCTGAGCGGTGTAGTCTACGTGCGCGCCCCGTGCGCCGTTGTCCGTGTGATTGCGAAGGTCGTTAGTGCGGAAGTTCATGTTGTCCTCTCTGTGTTGTCGGATGTTTGTCTTGCTGACATAAATAATATAGCCGGTCACCCGGCTATATGCAAGGATTATTTCTACAAGCCCGAGGGGCTCGGCGAGTCCTCAATAAAGGCCGTGTAGCCTTTATCGGTCCTCCAGATGCTAGGCCGCGCCACCGCGCCTAGATCTTCACCGGGCTCGGCTTCTCCCTCGTAGATAGCCGCCTCAACGACCTTCTTAGAGATGCGAAGGCTTGGCAAGCCAAGCCCCGCCGCCACGTTCAAGGCTCGCCAAGCCTTGATCGCCTGGAGCTTGCGATAGCCCACGCCATCGAGCGGCGTGTAGGTGCAGGCGCACCCACGGAAGCAGGCCAGGAGGTCCTGCGAGAAAGGGATGTAGGTCGTGGCAAGCATGTTCGCTCCGTTGTGGGGTGCCAGCGTCGTTGCTGACATAAATAATATAGCCGGTCACCCGGCTAGGCGCAAGGTCCTTATGGATAATATTTCATACATAAATGGTCGTTCGTGTATGAAATATTATCCATTATGCCTCGCAAGACCATCTACACCAGCAGCTTCCCAAGACCCGCCACGCCACGCGTCCGAGCCCTCGAAGCTATCCCGCCACACGCGGTACGGGAAGGCGTACCGAACCACGCCATCGAAGTCCACACGCTTCCCCGGCGGGTAGGGGCATTCGTCGAGGCTTTTCGCTGCGCGACCCAAGCACGCTATCTGGTGTATCTGACCGATGTTCATGTTCGCTCCGTTGCTGTTGTCTACAAACAACATAGCCGTGGGGCGGCTATGTTGCAAGGACTATTTTAGACTACCTCGTGCCAGCGCTCACGCATCCGAGCTATCGCTACCTCGGGCACCCCGTGGATGCTGCCATAGTCTTCGGTCATGTGGATGACCTTGACCGTGTAGCCATAGCGCCTAGCCAGCGCACGGTAGGGCGCTACTTCCCACCGTTGGGTGAAGGTGTTGGCAACGGACACGTCACGCCCGAGGCGCATGGAAGCCTCGACGTTGTCCTGACAGTGGGCGTGGGCTTCCTTCAGACGCCGAGGGTCAAAGGCGTACTCGCCACACCCAAGGAGGTAGAAGAAGTCGTCCGCCGCGAAGCAGCGTCCAGGAGTAAGGGCCTCGCCCTTGGTCGACTTGCCCGAGCCAGGCAGCCCCCGGATGATGTAGAGCACACGCAGTGCCTCGGCCTCGGTCGCGGGGAGAGTGTAGAGTCGTCGTCGCATTGTGTTCACTCCGTTTCTGATGTCTACAAACAACATAGCCGGTTGCCAGACGGGGCGCAAGGATTATTTTCCCTACGCCCCGTAGGGGCTACCAGCGCCAGTCGTCGTCCTCCACGTCACCGAAGGACAGGAAGCCGGTAAGCTCCTCCCGTGCTTCCTCGACCACGAGGTCGTCTTCGACCTCCTCGCGAGGGAGGTCCCCGCACCTGCCACCTGCTTCCTCGACCGTGAGGTCATCGTCGTCCTCATGGGGTTCGACGATGGTATCAATGCTTCGCATGTTGCTCTCTCTCTGTTGGTTGTTGTATAATACTCTTATCGTGGTCAGCCCGACCTGTCAAGCGGTGAGGGTCAACATTCCTCGATGGCTCACCGTGCGTCCGCATTCCTCGCACTTGTCACAAGTGACCATAAGCCAGTCACCCTTGGAAGGGCCTACGCACTCCCCTCGCTTCGCCCTTCGCCCTGTTCGCCCCCCGCTTGTCCAGATGTTCTGGAGGGCAGCGCCCTCCCTCATATTTCCGCCACACTCTCTACAGGTCATGTTGCTCTCTCGTTGTTGTCTACAAACAATGTAATGCGGCACGGTCCAGCGTGCAACCACTTATCTCAAATAGTTTCGCAAAGCCTTACGACAAGCCCGACGCACAGCACGTCGGTGCTGGTTGGCTGCGAAGGATGCATCCTCGTGTCCGCCGCAGATATATGCACGCACCCATCGTGCATAGGACGCCTCGGAGCGCCACTTTGGAGCCTCGATAGGCTCCAAGTTTTCGCCAAGGTAACGAGCGTTCCACTCATGGTGCAGCATGTTCTCTCCGTTCGTTGTCTGTAGAGAATGTAACCCGTCTAGTCTGGAGTGCAAGGATTATTTATCCATGCCCCCCGCAATCGTCGCCGTTGGCGTAGTAGCCCTTCGCGCAGTCGCCGTTGGCGTCAATGGCCTCGTCGCATAGGGGGCACTTGGTGATGCCTGGCGTATACCGCCGAAAGCATCCACCGCCCTGGTTGTCCGACTCAAACCGGATGAGCCGCGTCTCGCGGTTGTTGTACGTGTCTTTCGACCGTCCACGGGCTGCGTTGTGGGCCTGCCACATGGCGTACCCAGGGTCATTCTCAAACATGTTCACTCCGTCGTTCGTTGTCTGTAGGGAATGTAATGCGCCCCATGACAGGGCGCAAGGTTTTTCTTTCTATTCCCTCCGCCACACACGGATGGACCTGTCGCCCTTCGCACGACACTCATTCTCGACGCAGATGGCGTCGACCACCTTGTGGTCCGCAGCCTGTCGAGCACGAGCCTCCCGGCGACGGTCGTCCCGTAGGACGTTCCGCATGAACGCAGTGGCCATGCGCCCCGCCTTTCGGACGTTGTTGGACTTCTTGACGTTGCTGCGTTCCTTGCAGCGAATGACCTGCCTAGCCATGTTGGCTCCTGTTGTGTTGTTGTCTGTAGAGAATGTAAGCCGGTGAGCTTCAACCGTCAAGGTCTATCTTCAACAAGTTGAGTAGATAGGAAGAGAATGACAGTGGAGTAGACGCGATCTGCTCGGGCTTGTTGTACATATAGACCCCCACTTCTGCTTCCTCGCACGCCTCGTACCCCGCCTGCCATTCAGCCTGCTTTGACTCGGACAAAAAAGGAGCTAGAAGCTGAACTATCTCGGGGTCGTTATCGGCCCAGTAGGTGCTGTTCTTGACCTTGTAATAAATTGCTTGGTCGGCGTGCGACAGCATATGCTTCTGCCACTCCGGAAGCGAGGCGATAACGGTAGACTTCACTTTAAAAAGTTGCTCATACAGAGCTACCTTTTCCTCTAGCTTCTCGACATTTTCCTCTAGCTTCTCGACATAGGTCATGTTGTTCTCTCGCTTCGTTGTCTACAAACAATGTAAGCCGTTAGGGCCAGGCTGTCAAGCCTTAATGATACGAGCCTCATTAAGACGCTGCTCAAGCCTGGGGCTAAGCATCTCGGGCGGCGTATAGGCAATCTCCGCCTTAGCCGCACTAAGCGCCTTACGCGCTTCCAAGCGTGTAGCAAACCTACTTGCTACTTTCCGCCCCAACATACGGGCGGTCACCCCGTTACCCAGCTTTACAAGAAAGCAAACGCGACCCTCAAACGAGGCCGAATCCAGTTCAACTATGTACATGTTGTCCTCTCTGTTGTCTGTTTATAACTTAACCGGTGGCTGTTTAGCCGTCAAGCCTTTTTTGTATCCTCGCATGTAGGGCACACATGCAGCGTGCCGAGGTGCCATGCCATGGCATGCATGGTGGTAGCCTAGCTGCTCGACAAGGTAGCCTTCGGGCCTTGTCGAGCCCTTGACCGTCATGGTAAGGGCTACCATGACGGTTTGCCCTTGTGCTTCACCTTGCGGGTGTAGCCTCGTTGGGAGTGAGCACCCGCCGACCCGCCGTTGTTATGGCGCATCAACATGGTAAGGGCTACCATGTTGCGACGCTTAGGCGCAGTCTTTTTGTTTTTCTTCTTCTTCGCCATGGTGGCCTCCGTTCGTTGTCTATAAGTAATATAGCACGTCAGGATGGTTTGTCAAGTAAAATCGCCTATTTCAGTGCCAGGTAGCATAGGACAATGAAGATTCCCAGTGCCGTCCACCAGCTCAAATGCCCAAAGAAAATCAGAATCTCCATGTCACGCCTCAAGTGTTGTTGTCTGACCCTAATGTAAGCCATTAGGGTCGGGTTGTCAACAGGCAATTCCTGATAAGTACAGAATATAAATACTCACGTACAAGGAACCTACGCCGAACACCCCCACTATAAAGAGTGCCCCCAAAGTATCAATGTCCATATTGTGCTCCGTTGTTGTCTATAAGTAATGTAACGGGGGGTTGCCCCCCCGTCAAGGTTTTAGTTGAAAGCCCACTCGGGGATGACCTGCCCACCTTCGGTGGTATCGGGTCCCTCCTCGATACAGAGGGCGGCGTTGTCAACGCCATACCCGGCGAACAGCCGGACTTCCTCCTCCTCGTCGGGAGTCGGGTAGAACCCCGACTCCTCCTCGGCGAGCAGGGCTTCAAGAGCCTCGCACTCGTCCTCGTTGTACATCTCCTCAATGGAGATGCGGGAGAGTTCAGCGATCATGTTTCCGGGGTATGCCATATTGTGCTCCGTTGTTGTCTATAAGTAATGTAAGCCGGCAGGGCTTAGCTGTCAAGAAGTCTTTGAACATTCTCCAAAGCCTGAGGGGTATGCCCGCCAACGTGCCACTCGGTAACGTCGTCAGGGGTTCTACCCTGGTAACCATAGTTGGGGCCGTTCTTCCAGTTGTAGATGGTAGCGACCGTGCCATCGTCGAACTCGATGTCCCATTCCCAGTCAGTTTTATAGACGTCACCGTCGTGAGGTGGGCCAAACAGGCCCACGAGGAGCTGAAAGTTGGCCTTCACATACCCTTGTAGGGAGGTGAAGTTGGAGTTGACGTGTCGGTGGTTGTGAGTTTCGTATTCCATTTGTTCTCCGTTCGTTGTCTATTGGTAATGTAACGGGGGCTGCGGCCCCCGTCAAGTATTATCTCAAAATAGTCGAGGCTAGCGGTCGTTTGCACGCTTGAAGGCTCGGACCTTATCCGAGAAGGCTTCAAAGTTTCCACCAGAGGTGTGGTCCATGACGATTACACCACTGCGAGTGGTGCCGATGAACCGTGAGCGGCGGTCAAGCCACCCAAGGCGTACCCACTGGCCACATCGTGGGTTGCGGGTGATGAGAGTACCATCGCAGAAGGTATCCACGTTGCTGTTGTCCACGAACGAGGTGGTTTGAAAGAGAGAATGTTGTGTAGCCATGTTGGCTCCTGTTGTGTTGTTGTCTGTAGGTAATGTAGTCGATTCAGTGTAAGGTGTCAAGGAAAAGGATGAGAATGGAAAGTGCCGGACACCCCGAGGCAAGCAACGGGATTCGAACCCATGCTAATGGCTATACGATAGCCCCGTAAGAGCTATCGTCATAGCGCCGCACTTCCCATTCTCATCAACAACTTAACCTGTCTGACAAATCTGTCAAGCCCGAGGGAATAAAACATTCATTTTTCTTCCTTGCTTGCGGGCAAGGAAGTTGGTGCAGTCGTCCCTATCGACGACGCGCACCTCTTCGATGATGCCCATCAGGGCCGCAGGGCCACGGGTGAGACGTTGCAGCGCAGACACAACGGTGTCCTCGCTATGCTCCTCGATGTGGGAGCCGCCATTGTCCGCGAAGGTGATATAAATCTTAAACATGTTGTGTCTCTCTGTTGTTCTATAAGTAATGTAACGGGTCACTCAAGACCCGTCAAGGAAAAACTACCAATCACCTCCGCCGTAGCATCCATAGTCCTCGTCCGTGCCAAAGCCACATGAGGCAAGCGCGGAGGCATGGTCGCCGTCCATGCCGTCGTCGCCATCGTCAGCGTATACCTCGTCGTAGTCGAGCACCAGGCTGTGCTCGGCAGCGACCTCCCGCAAAGCCTGGGCGAAGTGGTGCTCGCTGACGTGCCGCACGACCTCAAAGATAAGCTCGCACCGTCGACCATCGTCCTCGTGCAGGTTGAATGGGGGCTGCCCCATGATGACTTCAATCATTTCGTAGATATCAGCACTCGACATTGTGTTCTCTCGGTTGGTTGTTCTACTAGTAATATATCAGGCTGATTCAAACCTGTCAAGGAAAACGCCACCATTTATAATGGCGTTCATGACAGCGACCCCCTCTTCATTGGTTCCACCATGACTGGCGATAACCTCCATGACCACTTCCGTGGGAACCCATCCGTAGACGGTTTTCGTAGGGTCTGAGGGCGTCTCAGCCCACTTCAAGATAAGGGGCTCCGCCTCTGTGGGGAAGCCTAGCTCGACCTTGGTCCACGGACCCTCGTCATTACGTGGACTGCAATAGCACCAGGTTCGTGCTTGGACGCTGACGGCGAAGCCATCGTTACAGACGATTCGTGGGAAGGGATTCATTTTGTTCTCTCGGTTGGTTGTTGTCTATAGGTAATGTAGTCAGGTAAGGGTTAGCTGTCAAGCAACTTTTGGATTTGGTTTAGGTCTCGTGCGATAATCGCACGATGTAGCTTGGCTATGCCATGAACGCCTTTCCTGATGAAGATTTCAGCGGCTACGCTGCTACCTTCAGGGAGGCGTAGAGCCTGAAGATTGTGGTTGAACCATGACATTTCATGTCGGTTTAAGGGAATCATTTTCTTCTTCTCTCTGTTAACTTAACGCTTTGATGCATGTCTGTCAATATCTTTGTTCATACATGAGATGCAGCCCTCTAGGCGACCATGTTCGGTACGTTTACCCTCGTAGGAGCAGAAAGCGTAATAATAACCTTCGTCATTATCGACCCACTCTCCACCTCGTTTCCGTTGTATCCAGTCGTATGATCTACGATAACGCGACATGTTCATTCTCTCTGTTGTTGTTGTTCTATTTATAATGTAACCCCTCGGGGCTACCCTGTCAAGCCTCGGGTGTCTCACCAGGGAAGATAATAACATTATCTAGTCCTGGGACGATAGGAGCGGCTTCCCTCGCGGCCCTCTCCATGATGGCGCTGATTACCGTCAATTCGACGCCCTCTACCAACGTTGCGATGGTCTGAAGGAGCTTCAGACGTGAAGCTCCGACCATCTCCGCATCGGGGATGGTCACGGTCAGATGACCGTGCTCAAGTCCCGCATGAAGGTGGTTGAGCATGTCTGCGATATGGCGAAGGAGGTTGATGTCAATGGACAGCATTTTGTTCTCTCGGTTGGTTGTCTATAGGTAATGTAACCAGCTAGTGAATGGTCGTCAAGTATTTTTATTCGATAACCGTCCACCGAATATCTTCGGGGGTATGAAGCGTCTCTCTTCCATCGTACTCCTCGATACGATAGCGGTTACCTGGAATGGTTTCCACGTAAAGACAAGCGGTCGACCCACTGGCACGATGGAAACCAAGGTTCTGCACAACCTGCACCAATCGTGGGTCATGACGCGGGACGTCGTAGAGGTACCCATCGCCATCGTAGTCTGAATCTACGTCCACTCCCAAGGCTTGCAAAGCCTCACAAGCCTCTCGCGAGAGGCTGAAGCCACCGCAGCAACCATTTAAAACTACCTGATGCATGATGTTCTCTCTCGTTTGTGTTCTGTTGGTAATGTAACGGGTCAGTTACGACCCGTCAAGGATTATTTGTTAGCTGCTTGAAACAACTCCGTTGCCCAATCAGCGTTTTCCCACTGGTCAGGGTGGAGCGAACGCAGGATGCGCTTACGGTTACCGGTGTTCGCCGACCGAAAGGCTTGAAGCATAGCCTCAAAGCGCGGGTCAGGCTTAGCCTTAGGGGCTTTAGCCTTGCGCTTAGTCTTAGGCTCCTCAGTAGCCTCGGAGAGCTTGGTAACCCAGTACCACTGCTTCGATGACAGCGTACCACGCTTGTCCCAATAGCCTATCAGGCTATCTGCGAACTTGCGCCCCTTGTCGTCAAGGTTGCCGAGGTTAGCCTTAAGGGCTTCAATCTTTTGTGCGTCAGTCATAATGACCTCTCTGTCGGTTGTTGTGTGAGTAATGTAATGTGGTGAGAGTCATCCGTCAAGGATTATTATTTTATTCCTCTGGGAACTTCGTTTCCCATACTTCGGGCAAGATGCCCGTCATAATAAACTCTCGCCACTCTGGCGAGATGCCAGCGAAAGCATCCTGGGCAAGAGTGCCCTGCTTGTGGGCCATGAGCATACCATGCGTCAAGCCCTCGACGAAGCGAGTGTTGGCGACACCTGTCAGGATGCAGGTACGAGTGATGTTCATGTTGTCCTCTCTGTTGTTGTTCTATTTGTAATGTAGCCCGTTTAGGTGGAGGAGTCAAGTATTTTTATTCGTCCTCGTCCCATAGGGAGATTTCGTTAGCGTGGCACATATCCGCCACGTCGTCGTTCGTGCTCCACTTAACGAACGCCATAATAACATACATAGGGTCGATAAGACCCTCCTCTACTAGCTCCAAGAGCTTATCTCGTGCGCTCATGATGTAACCCCTCGGATTCTAAATGGTCGCGGCCTACGGTTTAATGATTGTCTTCGCATGTTTCCCCTCTGTTGTTCGTGTGCTAATGTATCAGAACTAAAGCGTTAGCTGGAATTTTGGTGGATACTGTACTATATCTTGTACATTGTGGATGTCACCCACAACCACGACAGTGATGAGCAGTGCTCGGTTTCCATTCCGTCTCTGTCTTCATGAGATGGTTTTAACACCCGTTCTCGTCTCATGCCACCTTGTATAGACAATGTAACCTGTTTGGATAGGTTGTCAATAGAGACAGAATATTTTTCTAGTGTCTCCCGGTTGATCAGTTCCGGTGCCCGTGGTGCTGGGGCTCCACTAGACCGCTCACTATTCCTGTCCGTAGCTCAACAGTGCTTTGCAGCACGTCTCTATCAACAATGTAATGCATTTCGGTAACGCTGTCAAGCAAAAGGCTCAACTTTGTTGTCAAGGTCGATGATAAATAAATACTGTTCTTCCTTGACTTTTCCGAAATATGACCTGAACGTTCCCGCTTTTTCCCCCTTCTTCATACCTATATTATAACACTCATGTTTCTATCTGTCAAGAGACTATATTAATGGGCATCCTATTTCCCACTGTGTCTCACGTTTTCCCATTATCCCCCACAACGATACTCGCCGCTCTCTCTCAACGTCCGTTGTGTTCCTCTCGTTGTTGTCTGTATTCAATGTAATGGGTTACCGGTTAGCTGTCAAGCAAAAAGATTCTTGTGGTGCCAGACCATCCATGTACCATGGACATTCTTACTACCCTTCATGGCCCAGAAGATAGTATTACCATTAATCTCTACCTTACGGGTAGTCCTAGTCTTTTCAATGTTTAGTCCGGCTACCTTCATGGCCTTGACCATAGCCTTAACGTCATCGCTTGTAGTAATAAAAGTTTTCATGTCCTCGCCTCTTTGTTGTGTCTACAACTTAACGGGTCGCTGGTTCGTTGTCAAACCTTTTGTGAATATCCTTCTTTACCAAGGGTGTAAGTTGTTTGGCTTCCCTCGATATTATCTGCGATAAGAATATAAGTTTCACCATCGTCGTCACGGTACACTGTGATGTTCCAACCATTATTATATGCAATAATATCAATATGGTCGGACTCTGGGTAACCATTCTCTACGATAAGGTCATTCATGTTCTCTCCGTTGTTGTGTCTACAACTTAACGTGGTTTGGCTTATGTGTCAAGTTGGGTAATGCTTTCTAAGTTTTCTTGTACGTTTACCATCTGCCATCCATGACGACTACCGTCATCTTCTAATACATCTTCCTCATGGAAGCGGTCTTCTGCGTCGGCATATGAATCAGCCTCTACCTCTAACGTGTACCACCTAGTGTATGAAGTCTCAAGACGATAGCGAGCCATTGTGTTCTCCGTTGTTGTGTCTACAACTTAACAGGCTATTGGATTCTTGTCAACGTTTTCTTTCCACTCATTATACATAAGCAGGTACTCGTCGTAGTCTGATCCCCATCGCTGGTTAAGACCACGTTCTAGCCATATTTCTTCTCCGTCTCGTGCCCACTCTACAGCAGCACGGGGAGTAGTAATATTATGTTCATTTAGCTCCGCGATTAAATCCTCGTCACTATAACATTCGTCAACAGAGGCACAAGTGCCTCGTCCTACCAGGGCGTCGTTTCTAATAGCTTCAACTCTAATGTCCATTGTGTTCTCCGTTGTTGTGTGTATTCAACTTATTGCAGTTCAATCAATCTGTCAAGGTTATTTTCTTTTATGCTCTCCAACCTAAACCAACCGTCCCAACCGGACGGCATACCTACGGAATGTCCCTTAGTATGAAGGAAAGCTAGTAAGCCAGCGGCATCCCCCATGCTCCGTAGGTCCATCTTTTCCATAAGGTAACCGTGGTGGACATAACCACCGGGTTCAAAGCTAAAAGTGCTACCACCGCTGCCACCACGGTAAAGCCAAGTAAAATGAATACGACCCTTATCGTCCTCGGCATAGACAATATCATAACGAGTACCGTTACCGGGCTGCCAATCAATACGTTCGACGTTCATGTTTTTCTCCGTTTGTTGTGTCTTCAACTTATTGTGTTCTGGTCAGTGTGTCAAGGCTATTTTTCGTTTGCCTACTTGAATAGTCTCGGCGTCTTCGATGGTAACGTTATCGGTGACAACCACGCCGTCTACTTTAATACCTCTATTGTGTAGTAGCCTTCGGCCTGCTCCCATAGTCTTAATAATACCCTCGTCTGCTAGGAAGCGAAGCACGGTGTTATCTAATATTTTCATTGTCCTCTCACTTGTTGTGAGGACAACCTAACCGACGTTGGCTAGGCTGTCAAGGATTAGCTATCGAACAGCGTCGAACTGCTCTTCGGTAGGGTTCTTATTACCGTGGTACACAAGCCCGATGTTATGCTCACCGAGAATGGCGGGCATGTCGCTTTCGTTACCGTCAACGTAACCCGCTGCAATCCTCTCGTCAAGGGTAGGAAAGATACGGCTATTAGGACCGTCAATCTGACTGTCAAACTTGCCGCCGAAAGAGTAGGTTACACGGAAGTTATCCGGGATAACCATATCCTTAAACATGGGGAAACTCTTAGTATAAGCGTAGAAAAGAATATGGGTGTTACGCCGGATAACCTCCATCCATGCCTCTACATACCACTTCTTAAAGAAGTCGCCGCTATCGTGCAAGCGAATCACTGCGACCCTCTTGCTTACACTCTTAACCGCTTGGTCGAGAATGTCAACAACTCCATCCAACCCTTGGGTTGCATAGGTCATAAGCAAAGCCTTATGATTCTCAATACGAACCCGCTTAGAACCCTTAAAGTTAAAGGTTCCCTGACGAGCATAGCACAAGGCCAAACAGGCACCGGCACCAGGGCAAGTAGTATGAGCCTTGTCGTCCATTTCATAACCGCCAGCAGGCAAGTTAAAAGAAACGACGCGATACGCCTTAGGACGTGGCACAAAGCCATTAAGGCTACCGTGCTCCGCAAGGTGAGTTTGTACCTTACCACCGGTCTTACGTAGCTTGCTGTTTCCGTCACTAATCTTAATCATTGTTCTCTCCGTTGTTGTGTGTCTTCAATGTAATGGGTTGGAGTTGGAACGTCAACAATAAAGTCGAACTTTATGTCTCGGGTGTTGCAGACAAGCTGCGTGTAAGTCCCTTAGAAACTGGATAGCCGCCTCGTAGCTACCCCATGTACACGGCCCCATCTTAGACCTTAGTTCATCCTCTACTAGGGGTAGGTTATGAATAAGGCTTACAGCCAAACTCTTAGAGGCTTGGTTGCCGGTCAACCCTTGTAGCCCACGCAATCCATTAGGGATTATTCTCTCAAAAACTGGACGGTGGTTAAACGTTGTGTTTCCGCTCCAATCGCCTATCGCTACATCGTAGCTCATTTTGCTCTCCGTTGTGTTGTTGTTGTTTGTTCTGTATACTACTTATCGTGGTTTGAGTTAACTGTCAAGCCATTCATCAAAAGTTTTATATTCCCTGCCCAACGAAATCGTCGCCAAGACACTCCTCCCATTTGGCGTAGCGGGTTTTATCAAAAATTTCCTCGTACAGCATGAGGGCTGTTGTTTCATGGTCAACGTCTGCGTCCGGCTCTCCCGATAGCATTTCGGCGAAGGCTTCAAGAGCAAGCATTAACACGTTAGCTTTGTCTTCAGTAAGACGAATATTTATATGCATTGTTCTCTCCGTTGTCTGGTTGTCTCTTATCGTGTTTGACTCAAAGTGTCAAGGAACATTTAGTTTAACCCGGAACCATCGTCGTAAGCCCACACAAGACTGCGAGGTACACGCCATGACCTACCGCTGCCATACTGGCTACGGGTGCCGCGAGACTCTAGGGTAGTAATCTTATAGCTCTTTGAATTAATTTTGGTGATGTAACCACGAGTCTTCTCACCATTGGGACGACCAAATAATACCATATCTCCGACTTTGAACATGATGTTCTCCTTTTGTTGTGTACTGAATGTAACTTAGTTTCCGATGCTTGTCAACACCGCTCCGATAATAGCTAGGAAAAGTATCGAAGTCCATAAGATAGCACTAAAGTTCTTAAACACAAACTTTATTACT
>Ga0080013_1004838_pt1 | contig 12975 bp, 23 predicted proteins | sample ETNvirenome_6_85_FD_69236 | JGI IMG/M metagenome (GOLD analysis project Ga0080013, IMG submission 69236) | Marine viral communities from the Pacific Ocean - ETNP_6_85 (SPADES assembly) (version 2) | ecosystem: Environmental > Aquatic > Marine > Oceanic | place: Pacific Ocean | collected 2013-06-19 | reverse complement strand
TAAAATTGATGCTGGAAAATGAATAATAAAAGGATGAGACAAAATGCCTAAAAGATATACCGATACCGATAAGTGGAAAAAGATATGGTTCAGGAAATTAAAGAATGATCATAAAGTATTCTGGATGTATGTTCTTGATCAATGTGATCATGCTGGTATCTGGGAAGTAGATTTTGAACTGGCTTCATATTTCTGCAACGGAATCAAAGAATCGGAAATCAGAGATACATTCGTAAAGCAATATCATGAGTTCGATGATGGAAAAAGATGGTTCATTAAAGACTTCATTGAATTTCAATATCGTGGTTTAGATGAATCAAACAGAGTACATAATTCTGTAATAAATATCCTAAAACGACATGGGTTGTATAAGGGTCTTATAAGGCCCTTACATGAAGCTAAAGACAAAGACATATACAAAGAGCAATTAAAAGATAAAGAGAAAGATAAAGAAAAAGGGAAAAATTCTAAAAAAAATCAGCTTAAAAAAATAGAATCAGAATTGAATATATTACAGGCTGAATTTGATGCGGTTGATGTTTCGATTGAATTCGATAAATTTCAGGACTATTTAAAAGCAAACGGAAAAAGATACGCTAATTATAAATCTGCATTTCGGAATTGGTTGAGATCAGATTTTATCAAACCAAAGGAGACCTATGAAAAAAACGTCTATACAGGAAGCAAGTTTAAGAGTTGATGATTTATTTGAATTCCTGGATATAAAAGGATCACGGCCATTATATAACGAATTGATCGGCCTGATCATGGAATACTCATTGGATACGGTAAAGGCTGGATGGGTTGATATTATGCACGAATGCTCACCTCCTAATGGTCAGCTATCTGGACAAATTCCCAAATTGGGAAGGATCAGATGGATATTCGATAGAAAGCAAACAACAATAAATCAGGTTTATGAGCCTGTAAAATCCTTACCTAATAAAGATAAAGATCAACTGCATACATTTCTGAAAATGTGCCAAGATGATATTCAAGCGATTCGTGAAAAGAAATTAACAAAAGAAAAGATGCTTGAGAATCATGCGGAATATCTAAAAAGCGTTGGTGCTAATTATGATTTAACCAGGATGGCAAAATGATCTATCATACATTCTACAAGCCAAAGACGGTTGCACAGAAAAGCAATCGTGATGCCGTTCAAGCTGATCTACGAATAAAATATTGTCCTAAATGTAGAAAATGCTACGAATTAGATCAAGCAGTAACCAGGAATACCAGTCGAAGAACTTGTGTCTATTATGAAGATTTTGTTTCATTCGGAAAAGAAAAAGTAATTTGCGAAATATGCGAGGGTAAATGATGATAAAATACAGAAAAGAACAAATTCTAAGTAAAACTCAGTCTGAAGTATATAATCTGCTTACAGTTGGTAAAAAACCAAAAGAAATAGCACAGATTTTAGGCAAAGATAAATCTGGGATTTATAAAATCATTAAAAGATACAAAAAAATAATACAAAAGGCTGAAGATGAGGTGGAAATAATTGCATTAAAAAGAGTAGAAAAACATAATAGAGAAATTGTAATGATAGGTAATGAAGAATTGAGTGATCTTGAAAAATTCATGTTTACATGGGGTTTTGAGTCAGGCTGGAAATATTCAGCAATGGAAGAAGGAGATTAATAAATGAATTGTCCGAAATGCGGAAGCGGTCATGTTGTAAAAAAAGGATTCTATTATTCAAGAACAGATGGATATAAAACATCACAGCGATATATATGTTATGGCTGTACCAAGCAATTCAAGATTACATTAAATGAAGAAGTTCGAAGCACAAAGGATTTACCGAAAATATTGCTTTTAGATATTGAAACTGCACCGATGGAAGTCTATGTATGGGGATTATATAAGCAATACATACCTCATGATAATATTATTAAGGATTGGTGTATGTTGAGCTGGGTGGCTAAATGGTTATATGATGAAGATACACAATCGGATTTAGTTACAACAGAAGAAGCGATGGAACGAAACGATAAAAGGATAGTTGAATCAATTCATAAATTATTAGATGAAGCTGATATAATTGTGGGCCACAATTTAGATAGATTTGATGATCGGAAGATAAAGGCCAGATTCATAACAAACGGGATTGAGCCGCCATCACCATACAGAACGGTTGATACTCTAAAGGTTACCAGGCGAGAGTTTGCTTTACCTTCTTACAAACAGGCATATCTCACCAAATATTTCGGATTAACCAATAAAATTAATGTAAGTGAATTTGGTGGATTTGAATTATGGAAGAATTGTGTAACTGGTAATTCTAAGGCTCTTGATGATATGCTTTATTATAACAAATACGATGTGATAGGTCTTGAAGAATTGTATCTAAAAATCAGGCCCTATATCAAGAACCATCCGAATCTCGGTGTGTTGATGGATGAAGATACTTGCCCGAATTGTGCATCGGAACATCTTGAAGAAACAGATTCCACCTACTTCACAGCCGCTAATAAATTCCCTGTATACAGATGTTTGAATTGCCGCACTCCGTACATACGACATAAAAAGAATTCAAATTCGGTACAAACAAACATGAGAAGTGTACCAAAATGATTCCCCACCTAAAGTGCAATCCAATAAAAAGGATGAAGTGGTTGAGCAACCTGGTGGATGCTACCGTGGTGGGGATATAATTAAAGGGAGAACAGAATGAAAAATGAATCAAATAGGGATGCAATTAGGCAATATCCTTGCAAGTTATTTAATGACCATTATCAGAATTTCAAAGGATATGGGATTCCGAAAGCTCAATTAGTCATTGCGGATATTCCGTACAATGTAGGCATAAATGCGTATGGATCAAATCCAGCTTGGTATGTGGGAGGTGATAATAAAAACGGGCAAAGCGAATTTGCTGGAAAAGAATTTTTCGATACAGATAAAAATTTCAAACCAGCAGAATTCATGCACTTTTGCAGTAAAATGATGAGAAAAGAACCAAAGCAAAGAGGACAAGCACCAGCGATGATTGTATTTTGTGCTTTTGATCAGCAAATGTATTTAATAGAACTTGCTAAAAGATATGGAATAAACGGACATATCAATTTAGTTTTTCGCAAAAACTTTTCAGCACAAGTATTAAAAGCAAATATGAGAATTGTAGGAAACGCTGAATATGCATTGGTTTTTTATAGAGATAAGTTGCCGAAATTCAATAATAATGGGAAAATGGTATTTAATATTATGGATTGGGAAACTGATGATAAAAACGAACTTTATGAGAAAATACACCCAACACAAAAACCTATTAAACTGCTGGAAAAACTAATTAAAATATTCACAGATGAGGGAGAAGTAGTAATTGATCCATTGGCTGGTAGCGGATCTACATTAATAGCCGCAAACAATTTAAATCGCAAGGCGTATGGATTTGAAATTAAAAAGGATTTCCACAAACATGCGAAAGCATGGATTAAAAAAAATAAAACCGTAAATGATGAAATAAAAGAACGTGGTTTTGCAACATTCCATGAAGAAAATATATCATTATTCGGATAGATTAAAGGGAGAATAGAATGAATAAAAGAGGGCTGGAGCTATTGATGCTTTTAGACAAGAGCATTTATAGTGATCTTAATAAAAAGGTTGGAAATATTAAAATGGTAGATAGTCGTTCAAATGAGGATATGTATATAAATCCAACTATAAGCGGAGTGCTTGGTTTAATTGATATGTGCTTTCATATTCTTGAAGATCATGCAGAAAAAACTAAAAATTGAGTTGGTCTGATCACATCAACAAAGGTAAACTAATCGAAGATGAATTTGCTGAAAATTTAAAAGATGTGGTGAAGGCTACTACTAAACAGGATGTATATGAACATTGGGATGTTGAAGGAATACTACAGGGAAAAAGATTGAGATTTGATGTAAAAGATATGAAGAAGTTTAATCGTAAGGATACTGAACCACAGGATGAAATGGCTTGTGTAGAATATGTGGGAATTACTGGTCATCCTGGATGGGTAAGAGGTAAGGCAGATGCTATTGCATTTAAAAGAAAACAATACTCATGGCTTGTAGTAGATAGAGAATCGTTATGGTATATGATAAAAAAGAAATTATGGGAAAGATACCATTCAGAATCTAAAGGGACTCAATATTCGAAAGTTCCTTATTTCACTTATGATCGATCATTCTATGGGAAAAAAGATAAATTTTGCTGGGTTCCATATCCAGATATTGAAAAACTCTGGGGGTTAAAAATTACCAATTCACACAATAACAGGAGGCAATAATGAAACACTATTTTCAATCACTATTTAATGAAAATCTAACATTCGTATTGGGTTGGGAAGCATTTGTATTATTTATGCTGTTAATGTTCATCTCGATCATTATCAGGCTAAATAGAATCGAAAAGAAGCTGGAGGCAAAAAATGATAATACTTGAACTAACTGAATGGGTCATACAGGCGTTTATGCTGGGAGTGTTTATGTTGGGTGCTTCCATATTTGTATTCTTTTTCACATTGGCTTTTTATGCAATAAAGGATTATAAGAACAAATGAAGATTCCATTCATAACTAAAATAAAAGAACTTGAAAATAAAGTTGGTGAACAGAATATTGCGATCTTAGAAGCGGAAGGTGAGACAATATTCCTGAAAGAAGAAACAAACAAAATGCGGAAACAAATCGCCATGACTGAAAGAATCCTGAAAGAAGGTGAATCAGGTAAAATCGCAAAACATCGAATGATCGAAACAATCTATAACATACTACGATAAAAAGGGGAAAAATTAGCAAGGGCTAATAATAACAAACAAAAAAAGGAAAATACAATGCAAACAGTAAATCACGTCAAAATGACCAATGATTACGGGTTGTTCACGTTTATTGATGGCAATCGGGATATTAATAAAAATCAATTAATAAGACTTTCAAAGTCTATTGATGAAGAATACATCCCTGTACCGATCATCGTAAATGAAAAAAAACAAATAATAGATGGGCAACATCGTTATGAGGTAATCAAAACACTCAACAAGCCTGTATATTTTGTTGAAGTTCCTGGATTAAGACTGCCACAAGTTCATCGACTGAATAATAATTCAAAAAACTGGACGGCAACCGAATACATGAACGGGTATGCTAAATTAGGCTATCCTGATTACATCCAATACAAAGAGTTCAAAAAGAAATATAATTTTGGACATAATGAAACAATGGCTCTCTTACAGAATAAACAATCTCGGCCAGGTGATACCTATAGGGATTTCCGAGAAGGGTTATTCGTAATCAAGTCATATAAATCCGCTATAAGAAATGCTGAAAAGATATTAATAGTGAAACAGTATTATGATGGATACAAAAGAAGGTCATTTGTGTTTGCTATGATGACTTTATTCAACAATGAAGATTACAATCATGCTGAGTTTTTGCATAAGTTATCATTTCAATCTGTAAAATTAGTTGATTGTACAAATGTCAAACAATATATCTCGTTGATTGAGGATATATACAATTATCATCGGTCAGAGAAAATCAGGTTGTATTAGTAATTAATGAAATGGGGGGCTGGGAAACTGGCCCCTCGCACCACATACCGAGGTACTAATGGACATACCAGACAATAACGGCTATGAATTTGAAGAAGCGGCAGAATTAGCCAAGAAAGCAGTAAACAGATTAAACGTAACAAAGATCACAGTAGAATATCTATTCACCAGGGATGATTTTGAATTAGATGAAATCAGATATTGCTATTCGATTGAACGATCTTGGCATCTTTTCACAACCGAACAGAAGCAAATACTATTTTTTTATTTAGTACAGGGATATTCATTCACAACTATAGGAAAATTAAACGGTTACACGCAACAAAATGCTTCCAAAATCTTCCATAAAGCCTGTGAAATCATCCAAAATAACGTATAATTAGGTTGTGATTGCCCCTATATAAGTAGAGGGGTGATCCGTTCCCCTACTCGCCAATGAATAATCGAATGGTGGGCGAAAGACAGGAATGACGGGTATGGTTCTCGAGAGCCTATTAAAATGCCAGACATCGAAAAACAAGATAGGGGAATTACTCTCAATGTAGAATTGGTTGGGATTAAGAACCTTAAAACAACTCACAACTGGCGGCTTGAGTTCGATGTATATGAAATTGATTCACCAAAAGTAAAGAATCTTATGGATAAAATTAACAAACCTCTTGTGATGGCTTTAGTCGATGAGTAAAACGACGGAAAATCGACGGGCTAATGGGCAATTTGCCAAAGGAAATACTGCTGGTGTGCAATTCAAGCCTGGAAACAACGCCAATCCTAATGGAAGGAGAGGTGCATTGGCTGATATAATCAATGAAGTATTTGAAGAAGAAGATGTTGATGGCAAGACAAACAAAGAACGGATGATCCGCAAAGTGTATAGAATGGCGATGAACGGAAGCCTCGGTGCTGTATCATATCTATCTGATAGATCAGAAGGTAAGGCAAAAGAATTCAAAGAAGTAACCAACAAGACTGAACCAATCAAGATAATGAGCTTTGACTAATAATTGGAAAGCCAACGATTTACGCAAGAGTATCATTCTCGATCCACACCGATTCAAAGTCGTTGTAGCTGGCAGACGATGGGGAAAATCTTATTTAAGTCTGATGTGGCTATTAACAAAAGAAATCCAACCTGGGGAACGTAGATGGATAGTAGGGCCTACATACAGATCATTAAAGAGTACGACATGGCCGATACTCAGGTCGTTAATGAGACAGCATGAAGGTGCAGTTATAAATGAATCAGACTTATCAATCAAACTACCGAATGATTCAGAGATTGCTCTTAAAGGCTCTGAACAAGAGAATAACCTTCGTGGTGCTGGATTGGATATGGTTGTCATGGAAGAATTCTCATACATCAAACCTCATGTATATGAAGAGATTATCTATCCGATGCTGACAACAACTCAAGGTGATGCCCTATTCATTGGTACGCCTAATTCATTTGATCATCTATATGATTATTACTTACGGGGCCAGAGTGATCCTGATTGGAAGTCGTGGCAGTTCACAACAGAAGAAGGTGGCTTTGTACCAAAGGATGAGATAGAAAGAGCAAAAGCAACAATGGATGAACAGACATACAAGACTGAATTCCTTGCTGATTTCGTGAGTACAGGAAGCCGTGCCGCATACAACTTTGATCGCAAGATTCATGTTAAACAGGCTGAAGAATTAACTGCCAATTTATTCTGGGGCATTGATTTTAATGTTGATTACATGACGGCTGTACTTGGATGTGAATACTCTGATGGCACGATACACTACTTCGATGAGATAAGGCAATCCAATTCTAATACTGAACAGCTTTCTCTGGCCATGAAGAAGATAGCACCAAACATCAATATCTATCCTGACAGTTCAGGAAAAAACAGATCAACTACATCAAATAAATCAGATCATCAGATATTACGGGATCATGGTTTTAATGTGATCTCAAAGAAAGCTAATCCACCAATCATAGATAGAATTAACGCATTGAATCGGATGCTCCTCGATGCCAATGGTAAGATACGGATGACGGTTGATCCTAAATGTACCTACCTGATTAAAGATTTAGAACAAGTGCAAAGATCAAGGGACGGAAAGATTGATAAGGTAAAAGATATAACTCTCACCCATGCCTTCGATGCTTGTAGCTATTATATTGCTATGAAACATCCTGTGGTTAAGAGATTGGTAACAAGTTCACAATGGTAGGTTATGGAATATAATTTTCACGATAAAGTGATGCTTCCCTCACTCGGTAGGGATGTAGTCATGCAATCAGTACAACGAGCCGAGAACGATTTGAAAAAGGATGAGATTGCCGAGAAAGATACTGCTCTTGATTTCTATTACAATAAGAAGTTAGATACACATCTGGCTCAATGGTTTCCAGGATCATCGTTAGAACAAGTGCCACCATTCGGTATGCGGATTGTACCGAGATTTGCGAGGGCAAGGATGATGCTATTCAAATCGCCACCTGAAAGATTTATCAATGGCGAACCAGCAGATGAATACATGGATATGGCTTACCATCTCGATAGTAAAGCACGAGAGTTCGCAGAGATAGCATGGCTCATAGGTAAGTGCCATTTCCGCAGTAAGTATTCGGATAGGCATGAACGGATTGAATACGATATAGTCACCAATGCAAAAGAATATTATCTCTATGGTGAATCAAGTCCGTATGGTATTAGCTATGAAGTAGGAAAGGATTTAAAAGGTGATCGGAAGTTTGTATTCTGGAGTGAGTCAAGAAATGGTGAACCTGGATTGCATTTCTCATTCGATACTGTTGGCCGTGTGAATCCGATAGGCGACAATGTAGAGATGATTAATCCTTATGGTATCTTACCTATCAGTAAGGTTGAATTCTCATCGGATAGTATGGATGTGGCGAGGGCTGGATTACAAGTAAGTATTGCCATGACTGAAATCGCTTTGGCCACAAGGTTCGCATTAGGTCAGCCAGTTATCACAGGGATAGATACAGAGATTCCTAATTTGAAGGCTGGTATCGAAAGGCTAATATCATTACCAGAAGGTGCATCACTTCAATATGTATCACCAACGGGTTCTATCCGTGACATGATTGAAAGCGTAAAGATGATGATCAATCAGGTGGGCCAGAATCATTCACTCGCTATCAGATGGGGTGAAGGAGGAACGCCACCGAGTGGCGAAGCGTTGAAAATTCTCAGCTTGGAAAATTTGGAGTCAAGAGAATCAGACATACCATTATTCAAGGAGTGGGAACATTCAAGATATGAAATAGATCGCACCATCTTACAAGTCCATCAGAATAAAACATTATCCGAATCTTATTCAGTTGATTTTGCAGAAGCTGGATTCCCTACTACCTGGGCTGAAGAAAAGGATAGATTGCAATTCCAGTTAGATAACAACTTAATTAGTCGAAAAGAATTAATCAGATTCTTCAATACTGATATTCCAGATCAACAATTAGATGAAATGCTCGGTGAATTAAAAGAAGAACAAGTAGCAGAAGCAGTACCAGAACAACCAATATTTGAAGGATTGAAACGTCTTGGCTCAATTAGTTCTTAATCATATTGCTAAGATAGATGAATTGCAAGATGAAGTAATACAAAATGCAGAGAGTATATTGCCATCAATCAAAATAAATGAATTAATGAAAGACCCAGAATCATATCTGTTAAGTCTTGGATTATCATTCTTGAATGAACATATGGATGAGATAGAGATGGGTGCTAAACAGGGCGAGAAATTCGCTGAAAAGGTATTAGAAAAAAGTGGCTAAACAGGCAATCACAATGACCAAGAATTTTGATCTAAAGAAGATCAATCTCGATTTAACAAAAGAATTAAATCAGGCTGGTCGAATAATCAGGACGGATCATTTCAAAAGATTAGAAAGAGGTCAGGGCGTTGATGGTCCAATGATACCATCAAAGAAAAAGAGTGGCAAAACTTTAGTTGATACCGGGAAAATGAGGAAACTCGTAATTGAGAAAGCAACCAAGATGAATCAAGAAGTGGAAATACACCCTGGAAGAAAACAAACATATCCTGACACAGATGTTACTATGTCTGATGTAGGTGGATTTCATCAATCTGGGGCTGGGAATCTTCCTGTTCGTGAATGGTTTGGTATCACAAAGAAATCAGAACAAAGAATTGTGAAGATGATGGAACTCGAAATAGAGAGAGAAATTAAACGTGCCTGATCTACAGATAACAATGGCTAATCATATATCTTCATCAGCGGCACAATCTGCTTTATCTATTCAGGAATTAGTGACAACAATGAAAACTGCTGGTATGGCTGATTCTGCAATACGTCAAACTCTATTGAATGACTTGAATACTGGTGGCCCGTTGTTCGGTTCATTCAGGAATAAACTTAAGAATACCGTGAAGAATGGCGTGGAAGCATCATCAAATGGAAGTGCAAACGGCAGATTCACTAAGGCTGGAGTGAAACAGTTCCAATGGGTTTCAGTTGGTGATGGTAAAGTTTGCCCCGATTGTGAAGAAAGACATGGCGAAACTGGAACGATGGAATACTTTGAGACTATTGGATTACCAGCATCCGGTTTTAGTGTATGTACGACAAATTGCAGATGCCAATTACTGCCTGAAAATTATAAGGGTGAGAATCTTGATAAACCTTTGGTGAAAGAAAAGAAGAAACCATTATTTAATGATGTTAAACAAGCAGAAAGGTATTTAGAGAAAAAATTAAATATGCGTGAAGGGCGGATTTCATTTAAAGGTATGGATATGTCTGCCGTCACAGAAACGGCAAAGGCTATAGAGGAAGTGAATAAAAAGACAGGCCTCAGATTTTGGGATGTAAGAACAGTCACAAAAAACAAATCATGGATAGCGGCATACAGCCCTATAACTAATACTCTTTCTGTCAATTTAAGAACGGCAAGAAGTCAAAAGGTACTGAGAAATAAGATAAATGATTTAGATAATAAGTATCAGAAAGAAATGATTGCTGGTGAGAAAGCGATATCTGAATCTGAATCTATATTAAAAAAATTGAGAGCCAAGAAGCTGTCGGCAAGTGACCAACTAACTCTTAATAATATTGAAAAAGCACTTGAAAGATCGCAAAATGAATTATCTGAGATGAAGAAATATTCACGGTCTAATGTTGCCACCAATTTAAAAGATACTATTTATCACGAGGCTGGTCATGGAATTGAGCGAGCAAGGCATCTGTCAATGAGTACCCCTGCTGATCGTAAAATTCAAACAGAATGGATGCAAAGGTGTAACCGAGCATCTTCAAAAGCGTTTAATTCAGAATGGAAATATAAAATCTCCAGATATGGATCAGAAACGAGTGATGTTTTAGGAAGTCAAACTGCTGGCGGTGCAAGAAGAAAATATAGTGAATTCTTTGCTGAGAGTTTTGCCGCTTATATGAAAGGTGAAAAATCAAATATTCACCCTGAATTGTTAAAATTATTTAATGAAGTAACGGAATAGTACAATGATTTTCATAATACTCAAATCAAAGAGGTTAAAATGAGTGATACACAAGTCGATATTCCAGACGTAAAACAGGAATCCACTACAGTTGCAAGTGAACCAAAGCAACCCATCGATCAAGTACCTTACGCACGATTCAAGGAATTAGTCGATGAAAAAAACACCATGAAATCAGATTATGAATCTTTGAAGAATAAGATCAAGGGCGAGAGTGAAGCCAGGCAATTAAAAGAGATGGAATCAAAAGGCGAATACGATAAGATAATGGCAGACATGACTGCAAGACTCGAAACTTCTGAAAAGAAATCTAAAGCATGGGATGAATACCAGGCGACACGGAGAGATTCGTTACTATCGAAACTGCCTGAAGATGATCGTGCTGTTTATGATGGGCTTCCTTTAGATAAATTGGAACTCCATGTAGATAAGTTCAATACGAAGCCTTCACCAGCTTCAGTTGATAATTCACAAGCAACATCAACGGGTGGATATGCTACGTTTGAAGAATGGGCGGCTGTTGATCCGAAAGGATACAAGAAAGCCAACGATCCTCAAACATCTGGAAATATCAAGATAGCTTATGGCGACTGATATATTCAAAAAAGCACTCGATCCTGATAACGATCTCAAGCACACCGAAGTGAATGGTGGCGAGGATATTGATTGTACCTACAAAGATAAAAAGGTCAGTTATGATGATTACCTCGACATCCATGAAGAACGAAGCGAAAGGATTGGGAAGGGAAAGAAGCCTGGAAGTATTGGTGTCTTTAGTGGATTTGGCCCTGGAACGATGAAGAAATCGTATGAAAAATAATTAATAAATAAAACCATACAAAGGAATACAAAATGGCTTTAACTAACACCTCAACTGCCGCTGGTGGTCTTGGAAAGACAATCGGTGATGCAGTAATCGCATTCAATCATGTGAATGTGATGTATCCACTTGTAACTGTAAAACAGGCCGCAAGAGGATCAAACTCGGTTCAGTTCTCGGATTGGACAAAACTAACTTCAAGTAATGTGACTCCCGCTACTCAGGCAACCGCAACAACTGCTGTTGCTATCACATCAGCCGCAAGAACTGCAACGATTTCCGAACACGTTATCGAAGCAGATGTATCTGATTTGGTACTAATGGGATCAGGCGATAATGTTGATTCTAATGCTGGCCCAGCTTTGGGTAATGCCGTTGCCGCTCGTCTCGATGATGATCTCGTAGAACTTGGCAAATCATTCTCACAAACAGAATGTGGTGCTGGTACGAGTCTCGCATTGAGCCATATTTTCGGATCAATTAGACAAATGAAAAGTGCAGGGGCCCCCGCTCCATATTCGCTTATCCTTTCGCCAAAACAAGTTTGGGGTTCAAAAGGAATTATATCCTTGCTTCATGATGATGCAGTAACGGGTTCCAACTCTAAACCAATGTCGCTAATGGGTTCTAAAGGTGAAGAAGCCTTCCAGAGTGGATATGTTGGTTCTATTGCTGGATTCAATGTTTACTGGTCAGATCAGATTGACGAAGATGTTGGATCAGGTGGTGATGCCGCTGGATTTGCTATGAGCAAAGGTGCATTAGGTCTTGGTGTAGGTGCTGAAGGTTTATTCCGCATCCGCACAGAACGTAATGAAGCCGCAAGATACACAGCTTATGTGGCGTGCGGATTCTGGGGTGAAATTGAGATAAAAGATGGGTATGGTGTATACATCCTATCAGATGTTTCATAATCACTAATTAAATAAAAACGGGGGGACTCGTTCCCCCCTTTTTTAAGGATAAATATGAAATACTTTAAAAAGCCAAACGGATCGGTAATTGAATATGATCCCCAAAATCATGATTTGAAATCTCTGAAAAGCAGATTCGAAGAATGCCAGGAAGATGGATCACCGAAACCGAAAGCAAAAAAGAAAAAAGATTAATTAAATAACCAAGATGCCCATGAGAGTTGTCAAGCTCGGTAA
>Ga0080013_1004837_pt1 | contig 12979 bp, 18 predicted proteins | sample ETNvirenome_6_85_FD_69236 | JGI IMG/M metagenome (GOLD analysis project Ga0080013, IMG submission 69236) | Marine viral communities from the Pacific Ocean - ETNP_6_85 (SPADES assembly) (version 2) | ecosystem: Environmental > Aquatic > Marine > Oceanic | place: Pacific Ocean | collected 2013-06-19 | reverse complement strand
CTCTGTACGCCTCCTCCAGAGGAATACGTCCGTGCTCACGCCGCGTCTCATGGAAGTTGTTGAATGCGTCACCGGGGAATTGTTCGACGGTCAAAGGCATTACAATATCCCTCTCCACTTCAGTAGCCGGTACGCACCGTACCCGATCCCGCCGAGCAGCAGGTAGTTGAAGATGCCGCTGGCGCCGCTGTGCGCGCTCAGACCGGCGCCGGTGAGGTAGGGCTTGGGGTCTACGGCGCTGCGCTTGCCGCCGTAGCCTTGGCCGTCTCTGCGCACCTCGAAGTGGAGGTGTCGGGGATCCTTCACGCTCGGGCTGTCGCTGATGTAGCCCAGCACTTGTCCCTTCTTGACGATCTGCCCTGGCTTGACCTTCATGTTGAGTAGATGAGAGTACATGGTCAAGACGCGACCCTTGCCCGCCGTCAGGGTCTTGACCTTGGTGCCGGCGTTGCCGCGCACGTCTCGATGGACGATGCCGATGCCGCCGCCGTGCTTGCTGCTCCACTGCGCCCACTTGACGCGGCCGTCGGCGGAAGCGACGGCGGGGACGCCCGTCGGCATGTGATAGGGGCCGGCGCCGTGGGGAATCTTGCGGCTCTCCCCCGGCTTGCCCCGGTACATGATGTCCACGCCGTAGTGGTTGTACGGCGGGCCGCTTGGCTTGAACCGCTGGGTGATGACCGGCTTGCGGCTGCCGAGGTTCGGGACGGGCCAAATTTCAGTGGGCCAAGGCATCTACTTACCGCTCCTGCTGCGTTTGAGGCTCCAGTATACCAGGCCGGCGGTGCCGACGCCGAGGGCGCCAAGCAAAATCTTGGTGGACAGCTTGCCGAGCGCGTAGACGCCGTCCGTGTAGCCCTTCTTCTTGAGTGCGGCCACGGTGGAGGCGCCGGGGACGCCGTTGGCTGTGACGCCGAGCTTCTTCTGGATGGGGCGCCAGTACGCCTTGTCATCGTAGTCGGAGCCGCGCTTCATGAAGGTGAAGGGCTTGAAGCCCTTCTGCACGAGGGCCGAAAAGATCTGCGGCCCAGGGTCGTTCGGCTTGTTTTTGGTCACATGCATGTGGGCGAAGACGCCCACCACGTCGCGGCCGTTGCGGACCCGAGGGATCACTGTGTTGGCCAGCTGCGGCGTCACGCACTGGAACTGGATGGAGAACTGCTCGCAGAGCCACTTGGCCAGCTTGGTGAATACTTGGATCTGCTTTTCGTAGATGCGCCCGTCCTTGCGCTTGGCCACCTCGATGCCGATGCTGTAGTCGTTGAGCTTGCTGCCCGCGTGATACGTGGTCCGCACGAGGTCCGCGTAGTTACCCACCGAGCCGTCGTAGTCGATGGTGAAGTGGACCCCCACCTTGTGCGTGGGGCGGCTCTCCCACCACTTGATGACCCGGTAGTCCATATTTCGGTCGGGTCCAGCGCCAGCCACCACCTTGGTCTTGCTACACAACGTCGTGTGGACCACGACGGCTTGGATGCGACCGCGACGCGTCCGCATCCCCTTGCCTGAGAGGCGCAAGCGCTTGTCGTCCAAGAAGTTGGTGCACTTGACGCCAGGGATTCGCACCCGCTTGCCGTTAATGACGCAGCCTGTGTTGGGGACGCTGCTTTCGTAACCTGCGAGTGCTTCCATCAGAATCTCCTTCGGGTTTCCACTAGACCGACCATTTCCAGATCGCTGGGATCAAACACCAAGATCTCGCTCAATGGGCGAAGGTCTGGCACGTAGAGCGCCTTGTAACCAGCGGCCGCAACCTCCACGCCGATGTCGTCCAGATCAATGACAAGGCCCAGGTCTGCGGCATCGTCTGCTTCGTCCAAGACATCCTGTAAAGTATCCAAGGCCGCCTCGATATGCGGCTTCATCGCGTCTTCGTCTGCGTCCTCATCGTGCGCGAAGACCGCGTCCCACAGCGCGTCTTCAAACTCATCCGCTTCAGTAGGTGGGCTGCGCCATGCATCCCAGTTTTCTAACGTGTCCAGTATCACTGCTTGGACACCCACGGGGATAGCGGACTCTGGTAGGAGATCTACTACAGCTGCGTGAAGCGCGTTCGTGCTCAACATGTCTTCGTCGCCTACCGTGTAGAGCTGTGCGTCTTTGAACGTGCCGCCCCGCTTAGGTAGCCAGAATTGAAACGGCGGCACCGACTCACCCACGAGGATGCTGGAGTACTCCTTGTCAAAGAAGGACGGCTCCAACACAAAGACGTCGTCGTCGTGTAGGAGCAAGCGCAACTCGTAGGTGTTGTGGCCGTAGGTGTGCGACGTCTCGATGTTGTAGTCCACGTAGACGCCACCGCCGAAACCCCCTTCGTAGGACGGTGCACGATACTCCAGCGTCTCAAGGTCGTCTTCTGGCGAACCGTGGTAGACCGTATCTCCGTAGGGGTTCCAGCGTAGCATCTGCCTCAGTATATCCTTTTGGCCACCGCGTCGAGCAGCACCCGCTGCCCATTGACGGTGGCCTCTCGCTCACTGGGCTTGGGCAGCTCCAGCACCACGCCCCACTTGCAGATGCCGCCGAACTCGGCCTCGTGGCTGCAGCGGAGCGCGTCAGCGCTCTGGATGCCTTCCGCAGTGATCTCCAGCTTCTTGTTGATGCTGGTGAGCGTCAGGTTGTTATTGCACAGGGGGCAGACCAGCTGGATGAGCCACTCGCCGTTGCCTTCGGGGTTGGGGTAGCCGTCCCACTCCCAGACGCGGTCGTCTTTGGCGTCGAGAATGTAGAAGTAACGGTCGGCCGCAGCTTCCTGCGAGTGAAGGCCACCGGCCTTGTCGGGGGTCGCGACCTGATTGCTGACGTAGCTACGGGGATCACTCATTTTCACGCTCCTTGGTTGGGTGGACGTGCCGCTGAAGACGGCCCGTCTACATTACCATGTGGGTAGGAACGTGCGAAGAAAAAGGGGGCTGCGCAGACGCCTTCAGCGCGGGTGGCGCTGGGGAAAATGTGGTCTACGCCGGGCATTCATGGCCTGCCTACTTACCGAAGAGAATGGGGCGCAGGAGGTATTTATACGCGAAGAAGCCGATGACACCGCCGCCGAGGAGCAGGGCCAGCGGAACAGCGGGCTTTGCCTTATCATCGCCCAGGCAGCCGCAGTCGCCTACGCTGTTGCAGCCGCAGTCGCCCACGCCGCTGTTACAGCCACAGCCGCCGAGGTTGTAGGGGCGCCTGTAGTTGCCCGAGCTGATGGCGTGTTCAGGGGCTTGGTGGGCGTAGTCGTAGGGATGCCGGGCGATGCCCACCGGGTTGGTGGTCATGTCCTGGATGGGGTCGAGTCTGGGGACGGCGCGGTAACGCATCTATCTACTCCACGTCTAGTTGAACTTCATAGCCAACCTCGCGGTATGCCGCCGCGATGCTGCGCGCCTCCGAACGCGCCTGCTTTTTGGTCCTCACGTCGATGCTGTCGATGGAAGAGCCGTCTAGGTAGTCGATGCCCGACACCGTCCAGCCCCCTGCAGGGTGTTTTTCCACGAAGAGCGACAACTCGCGTGGTCCCGACCCTTCCTGGTGCCACAATCCCTCCTCATCGATGTAGGAGTTCCGCCGGGGATTCCGCCAAGGCGTGAGGCTGATCTCTTCAGGCTCCACCTGGGTGTAGCCTAGCCGCTCAAGCAGATCTACAACCTGCTGCGTCTGCTCGGGTGTCAGCAGAAGGAAGCGCCAGGAGCTAGCGAGGGCTCGCGAGCGAACCCCTGCAGTGTACTGAATGCTGTAGTCGCCGCCCTCTTTGGTAATACTGTAAACGTTCGCTCTTCGAATCAGGGACTTGGGGATCCGCCCGATTTTGCCCATTTGGAAACTCCTTATCTTGTCTTGACGGGATTTTGAAACGCAGCGCGGTATCTCATCTACGTCTCCTAAGCGGTGCAAGACGGCCCACGTCTGTCGCGAACACCTCGCCGGTATCCACATCTTCGACGTAGGCTGTGCTCGGCACAATAGAGCGATCTCCGTAACGCTTGAACATAACCTCGCGGATGCGATTCCGCCCGGTGTGGCGGAAGTGGGTGCCCGGCGTTATCTGGTGCTTGTATTGTTCCAAGTAGTGATCGTAGGGACCGTCCTCGGGATTCTTGCGCCGGCCTCCGCGCAGAGCAGGGTCATCTGGCAGCAGCGGCGCGTCGGCCGGGTTGCCGCGCGTCTGCAGTTCGGGCAGCGGATACTCATCCTGAAGCAGCGCCTTCAACTTGGCTACGGAGTAGCCCGTGATCTCGGCCAGCCGTTGAATCGTCAAAGAGGGATGCCGGTCGTACATGTCGCGGATGGCCTCGGGAGTCCAGAGGGGGGCTGGGTTGCCGCGCGTCTTGCGCATGTAGCTCCCGAAGTTGGTGCCCTGCTCCAGGAAGTCGGCGTAGCCCTGCGAGAAGCGACTAGGACCGCGCCGTCCACCACGAAGGTGCTTGGCCTGTGCCAACACATAGTCGTAGCCCTTCGTGCGGTAGTCGCGCTCGGCGGCGTCCCAGCCCATTTGGCTGTATTTGTCCCGAGGGTTGTCACGCGGCGTCTCGTACTTAAACGGCTCGTGCAGCTTGTCCTTGCCGTGAATCCAGGGCTGAGCACCACCGGAGATCGGATACAACCCGTAGGCGACCCACTCAAGGCCCTCCCAGTAAAGCCCGTGGCGCTTGAGCATCGCGGTGAAGGCGCGCACAGGCCGCTGGGGGCCTTGGTCTTCCAGGGCCATCCGCAGGGGGCCGTCGCTGGCGACGACGAGCGCAGCGCCGTGAGGGTCTTCACCGCGCGCCTTCCACTCCTGGGGACTGTAGATGGTCGTGTCGAAGGCGAGGTCTTTGTCTTCGAGCCAGGCCATGATCTGGACCGCGACCTGCCTCTGCCGGGGGGTGCCGTTGAAAGCGCTGGCAGCCTCGACGGGGTTGCGCGCAAGCCCGGCGTGAGACACCGCCGAACCCAGATATCGCCCACCGCCTCGGCGCCAGCCATGGTTCCGGTGGAGCACCCATGAGGGTCGGGGTTTTAGTTCGTGGGATTGGTTGACCGGGACTACCGCGATCCAATAGTCGCGGCCACCCTTCAGGAGTCTCTCCGCAGCCTGCTTGGCCGCTGCGATGGAGGGGTAAGGGCCACCGTGGCCGCCTGTCGAATAGATCAACTCTTGTCGTGCCATGAGGTCTTCCTTGAAGGTCTTGAAAGAGCAGCGCCGCCTGTTTTTGGGGTGTCCACCCAACTGCAGGAGTACTCAGCAGTTTTCGCTGCATCCTTGGAGCGGCAGCTTGCGATGCCCATGGGCATTACGCTTCGACTTCGGTCTACTCTTCGCATGTGGCTCTCCAGCCAGATCCTACTCATTCAACCTTGCGGCCCAGGTGCTACCCGGACCTTGCCGAAATTCAGGGGACGCTACTCTTTCAAGACCTCCTCCTATGCCTGGAACTTTTGCCAGAGCTTATCGAACTCCGCCTCGGGCACCGCGAAGCCGAACAGCTTGATGCCCAACCGTGAGATCGGAAATCTGGGCAACTGCGACAGTGTCGGCGGCAGAATTGAAAATGCGGCTATCTCGGAGCTGCGACCGTACAGCGCGAAGCCACTCGTGCGCTGTGCGCCGAACGTCTCATCCAAAAAGCCCCAACCGCTGAGGGGGTTGGCGTAGACGTTTGAAGCTGGGAGAGGGCCGGCGTTGTAGGGGTTGAACGGCCGATACTGCAGCAACAGGGGGGTGCGCCCGCTGAACTCGATGCGGAGCGTGAGCATCCCGGCGAGCGCGTAGGTGTTGAGCGGCTGCGGCGCTCCGACGATGCCTTCGGGCGGCGTCAGGGCGTAGAACTCCACGTCGGTGAAGACGTAGACCACCTGCTGCGGGATGGGGAAGGAGGCGAGGATGAGGGGATCTCCACCGACGAAGATCTCGTTCCAGTAATACGCCTCCTCCGCGATGGCGATCTGCTGCACCTGCGGCGCAGGCAGTTCCTCGTAGAACGCCTGGAGCACCCGCACGGGAATGACGCGCTGCTGCGCAGGTGCCACAGGCCCCTGCGCAGGAGCTTGCGTGGGAGTCTTCTTCTGAAGACCCGTGGGCTGTGGGCGCTTGCGCTTGGGCGCAGTGCGAGTGCCGCCCTTGCCGCGCACGGCTGGGACCGGCCCGTTTGGGTGTCCGCCCTGCTGTTGCCAACGGTTGGCCATCTACGGCCTCCTTATGGCTGGTACGCGACGCCCTGGACGATCTTGTACCCCAGCAGGAGCACGGCCACGACACCATCGGTGTCAGGAGCCACGGTCGGCGTCACGAAGACCCGCGCTACAGAGCTGGTGTCGAACAGGTACGCCGAGGGCCACATGTAGATGCCGCCGGACTCAGGGTTGAACAGCGCCGAGGAGAACGCGATGTTCTGCCACTGGCGGTCAGACCCGGAGTCGGAAAGCTCCACGTTGAAGCTGGCCACGCAGGGGTTGTCAAAGAGGCCACCGAAGCCGAGGCCCATCTCGGCCTCCGCCATCTTGAGGCCGTAAGTCGTCGCCGGCATCCAGAGGCCCTGGTACGCACCCGTGGTACGACGCCAGAACATGGCCACGCCGGTGTTGACGAACCCGCCGTCCTGGGGGATGGCGTAGGTGCCCTCGGTACGCGCGGTGCTGCCGCTTGTGATCGGAATTTCGATCTGGGCGATGTACGGCACACGCTTGCCGGGGATGTCCTCGATCCATTTTGGAGCATCTGCAGCTGTCTGCATCAAGGACTTCAGCTCGTCTACGATCTTGGTCAGGTCGCTGGCTTGCGACTGAGACTTCTTCAGCTCCGACCAGAGAGCTTTTTCGCCCACGGTGGGCTTGTAGGGACCGGGCATATTGAGGTGACCTCCGTTAAAGAGGTGTTCCCCGGCGACCCGAAGGCCGCCGAGGAAGACCGAGAAAACTTACCCGAGAAGGTAGGGCGATGGAGGCGCGAAGTCCACATCAACCTACCCGCTGGAAACGACGTGAGGGATTGATGTCCAACCCCTTGGAATCGTTACAGAACGTCGCGGGTGTGGATGCCGTCCAGGAAGACCTTAACTTCTCGGAGGCTCGCGTGAGTCGCGTTGAAGTAGGTGGTCCGCAGGGTGGTGTTGCCGGTGTCGTACAGATCCGCGACGACGTAGAACGACTGGCGGGCCGGAATCGGGATAGGTTTCGCGAGCTTGAGGATCGCGGTCTGCGACGGGCTTCCGTTGACCATCGCCGGGGTCGTCGAGTCGAACCCGAAGATGCCGCCGCCCGAGGGGAAGTACCACGCCTGGCTCTGGAACTGGGGCTTGTCGCCCACGGTCAGGGTGATGTAGAGCTGGTGCGCGCACAGCTGGTACTGGGTCAGCGCGGCGGTGTTGATGAACCACATCCACACGCGGATGGCCAGCACGATGTACGTGTTATCGCTGGGGAAAACGCCCGCAGCGGTCATGTTGGTCCAGAAATTCTGGCCCAAATTCGTACCGTTGAACAGGCGGGTCTGGTTGGCGACCACGGGGTTGGCCGCAGCACCGGTGTCAGCGCGGATCAGGGTGTCCCAGTAGGGCTGATGACGGCGCTCGCGAACTCCAACAAGTTTCGGCATAATGCCTTCTCCTTATTTTGCCCCAGGCTTACGCTCATTTTTCTTCGGGGAGACACACCCGCTACCTGGGCTACAAGGGGCTGAAAAAGCCGGTTGGTCACAGCCGCCCCACAGGAGCTGCGCCGGCAGGTTGTTCTACGTGTTGAAGATGGTGTGCGACAGGGTGCCCGAGGCGTAGCCGGTGGCGAACGCGTCCTGCTCATCGGCGGCGAGGGCTTCCTCGACGTCGAGGCCGTAGCCATTCATCTCCAGCTCCTGGCCGGGATCGGAGACGTACTCCGCGAGGGCTTCCTCGACGTCCAGACCCATGCCGCCTTCCTCGACGTACTCGCCCAGCTCGGGCAGGTACTCGCCGTAGCCGTAGGCCAGAGCCTCCTCCACATCGAGGCCGAGCATGGCCGCGACAGTGGAGTCCTTGCCGAGGGCCGGCTTGATGACCTTGGACACGAGGCTGTCGAACAGGGACAGCGCCGCAGCCTGCTGGAACACGCCCGCGTGGGCGCCGAGGGCCTTGCCGCCGTAGGCCGCCACACCGAAGATGGCGAGGGACGGGAGCAGACCAGAGAACTGCGCCAGCGCGCCCGGCAGCGCCACGCCCTTGAGGGACTTGGTCACGACGTTGGACACGATGCGAACGCCGAGCATCCCGGCGTAGAGCTTGCCGCCCTGCATGAGCATGTTCTTCATGGCGCCCATAGGGTTGGTCTTGATGACGCGGAAGGAGTAGTTGCCCGTGGGCACGCCCTTCTTGTGCGCGCGGGACTTGACGACGCGCATCTTCTGCTTCTTGCCGCCGACCGTGCGGGACGACTTGAACGAGGCAACGCCCCGGCGCCGCTTGAGGCGGGCGCGATACTCCTTGGCAGTGATCTGCTTGCCGTTGGCACCGAAGTACCGCATCTTGCCGTTCTTGTCTCGCTTGGCGTGGAGGCCCAGCTTCTTACCCGTCTTCTTGGCCATCTTCTTTCCCTTCTTTGGGGCCTTCGCGGCCTTCTTCTTGGAGGTTTTCTTCTTGGCCGCCTTCTTGGGGGTGGCCTTCTTGGCCGCCTTGCGAGCCTTCTGCCCGGCCTTGCCCACCTTGTACTTCTCAGCGGAGATCAGCTTCTTCTTGCCATCCCGGCCGATCCGCCAGTGTTGGTTGCCCACCTTCGTGAAGGCCACGTACTTGCGCTTGCGGGGAGCAGCCTTCTTGGCAGCTGTCTTCTTCTTGGCGGCCTTTTTCTTGGGGGCAGCCTTCTTCTTCGGCGCCGCTTTCTTCTTGGGGGCGGCCTTCTTGGGGGCGGCCTTCTTGACCTTCTTGCGAGCGGCCTGGGCCTTCTTGCCCTGCACCCACGCGGCCTTCTTGATCAGCTTCTTTTTGCCGTCGAGGTCGATCCGCCAGTGCTGGTTGCCCGTCTTGGTGAAGCCGATGGTCTTGCGCTTGCGGGGAGCTGGCGCAGCCTTGGCCGCCTTCTTCTTGGCCGCCTTCTTCTTGAGCGCGGCCTGGACAAGTTTGGGACTGGGCATACCACCGAGCGCAGGATTCCGCCTACGACGAGGGCGGCGCCCACGCGCCGGGGCGCGTCTACGTCCGAACATAGATCTGCTCCTTGTTGAGGGTTCTTCGTCGAAGAGATCCAGCTCGGGATTGGACCGTGCACCAGGCGCACGAGTACCACCTGCGTAGCCGGGGAAGGGGCGACGCCTGGAATCTCCAGGGGGGTTTACGAGTCTGAGAAAACCAATCGGCACTGTCTCAGCGTCCTTGCGACGCTGAATACCCGATTACAGTAGGATGGACAGCCAGTAGTATAGGTAGGCGGTACAGCTAGCGTCAACCGCTAAATGCGCTTGACGTAGCTAGGGGTGCGTAGGACACTGAGCCTCTCATTACCCCCCTCCCCCGAGCCAGGGCATAAACAGCCCAAGGGGAGCCGCGAGCCACCCGCGCCGCACCCGATATGCCGTTGTCCTACTGGGGCACCGGCATGTGCACCTTATATATACAGATCAGGATGCGACGGCGTGGGGCGCCAACGCTTTGGCCAGCGAAATTGGTTGCCAGCTGCCCGCGAAGGGGTTGCCGGTGAACTTTTTGTAGTCACTCTCGGTCTTCGCCTTCACGTAGGCGAGCTGGCGGTTGCCCTCGAAGATGTAGAGGCTTGTGGCCCCGCTCGGGTCGTGGATCAGCACAAAGGTGCGATTGGTCGTCCGCTCGCGGAAGGCGTCCACATCCTCTTCGTCCTCCACGTAGTTGACCTCGTGGTGCTGCCAGCCGTGCATGTCGCGGAAGCGGACTACCCCGGAGGTGCCCTTCTTCTCGCTGGTCAAGACCTCAAAGCCGCCGTTGTAACCCTCTTCGACGTCGCGGTAGAGGAGCCGGGTCAGGGAGGGACGTCCTTTGAGTAACTTCTTGGTCTTCTTGGTCTTCTTGGTCTTCTCGACCAATTCGATGCCAGAAGTGCCAACAACTATGCGTCTGCGTGCCATGAGTTAGTTGTACAGCCAGTCGGCCACGGACAATGTGCCGCCTCTGAAAATGTACTGGACGTTGCCTTTGCCGTCCACGATGGCCAGTAGGTCTGCGTAGCCCTTCGTGTCAGGGCCACCCACCAGCTTCTTGCTCTTGGTCTTCGTCTCTTTGAGCTTGCCGTTGGCCTCGATGGAGAAGCCAAGGCAGGTGCCGCAGACGATGAGCGTGTCAGGAAACTCGCCCTTGCCGTAGCTTAGGTCCACCTTCTCGCCCTTCTTGGCTCGGCGGTAGCACTTGACCCCACCACCGAAGTCGTGGACGTAGTTGTGCGGCCCCTTGTTGGAGTCCGTGTTGTGCGCGCGGTAGCCTATATCCACCGCGCGGGCGCCGACCTCGACTAGGTCGCCGGGGAGCCAGACGTCTCCCTCTCGGATGTCGTCAGGCTCCGTGCCGTGGAACGCTTTGTAGCGCTCGACGGCGTTGCCGGACATGGCCGGGGCGGTGCCGTGGGGATTGCGGCGAGCATTCCACTTTTCGGCAAACGCAACTTCCTCGTCTTCCTCTTTCATCGTGTCAACGATGTCTTGATAATATGAGCGTTGGCGCCGATGCACTCTTTTGATCGCATCGACGGCTTCGCGCTGGCTGAACTCTGTCCCGAGGTGTTGCGGGCCATGGTAGGCTTCGTAGCCCTCACTGCTCGAAACGACGCGGCCTACGCGGGGATCGTCGAAGCTGTAGTCATCGCCTTCTTCGTGATGTCGCACACCCCATGTGCGGGGGTCTTTGTACTCCAGCTCGGAATAGTACGGGTTACGTTGCAGGCGCCGACGCGCTTGCTGGAGTCGTCTTCGAAAATTCATCGGGATCTCTTGATGAGCAGTCGCTCGACGTAGTTGATGGTCGGTGGGATGAGTCGGCGGATCGCGATCAGACTGCCGACGTAGATGGCCACGGTCGTGATGGGGTGTGTCCTGAAGGGGTTCTCCGTACCCTTGCCATGGAGGTCTGGCAACCAGCTAGGTAGAGCGCCGAGGCCGCCGAGGCCGTTGAGCGCGTTGCTGAGCCCCTCCATACTGAAGTGGCGGTTATGCGTATCGGCAGCTTGGTCCGACCTTACAGCGAGGCGCCCTTTAGCCTTGGTGCCGGTACCTACCGGTTTGGCCCCGGCGGGCAGCACAGGCATGAGCGCCTCGGGCTGCTGGCCTCGGTTGTTGCCTGAAGGCAGCTTGGTGCGCGGCTTGGGCCTCGTGCCAAGATCTTCACCTGGAGCCTTGTAGTAGGTGTAGCGCTGATTTTTCCAGCTGAAGACGGAGTAGATCATTTATCGTGTCCCCACCCGCTCATACCGTTGCAGGGCATCCACGAAATTCTGGTCTTGTGGTAGCGCGTCGATGTCACCGATGGGGAGGCCCGAGTGCTCATCGTACTCCATGCCGTAGCCCTCGATGGGCACGTCGGAGCGGGGATCTTGCAGCGCGTCATATCCCATGCAATCACAGCCATCCATGCTTGCGATCTTCGCCACCTCCAGCTCGGCCATCCGCTTACCAAAAGCACCGATTGCCAAAGGTACAATGATCGTAGCACCCAAAACGGCGGCGCCCGCCGCGAGTAGATATTTGCTGTTCTTTGTCATCATTTCTCCCTGTTGATTTCTAACGCATCACCGGTACCCGTCGTGCGCGTGAGACGTGCCACACCGGCGAGTGCGCGCATCTCTTGCCGCAGTTGCAGCACGCCACTGGCGGTGTCAGCCGTATCATCATCAACTTGTGAGAGTGTGCGGTCAATGGCATCCACCAGTTGCCCTCGTGTCAGGTAACCCAAATAGATCAAGATTCGCTCCGCGTGCTGTTTCTCTTTGACACCGACACGCGTAGCCTCTTCAACCTGCTCCATTGTTACTGTACCCTCTTCGAGCAGCAACTCGATGTAGACGGGCAACATCATCATTTCACGAACCAGCCCGCGACAGCGATTCCTACAGCAGTGAGCCAGGCCAACACTGCAGCCACTTTGACACCGACTGTCAAGCCGCCCGACTGCTCGCTAGAGGTGCGCTCCAGGTTGCGGATGCGTGTCTCATGATCGGTGTCCTGCTGCTTGTGCTCCGTACCACGAATACGCTCTTCGTGATCTTCCAGCCTCTTACCGTGCTGCTCACAGATAGGGCGCGTCTCTGCTTGCCACTGCAAAACTTTGATCACTTCGCCGCGTAGCTCCCGCCAATCTACGCGAAGGTCTTCAAGCCAGCGTTTCAAATCTTCAGGCACGTCCTTCTTCCTTTCCACGAGCGGCCCTCCGCTCCCCGTACACCAACGTGGGATTTAAAGCTTCAACAAGCTCTTCATCTGCTTCGGGAAAACGAGGATGGTCGTGATCAAGCCGACACCCACAAAGTACGCCCATTTGGGGCCGGGGAGCTTGTCCATGAAAGCGAGCGGACCACTGGCGGGTACGGGCAGCGTGGGAATCTTGGGGTCCAACGCGGGTGGCGTCGCAGGTGTACCAGCCTTGCGATTGGCGCTGCAAAATTTGTCAGCGGCAGTGATCCGATTGCGCAGCTGCGTGATTGTGTAGCTGTTGACGATTTCACCGGACGTTTGCTTCTGCGCAATGGCATTGGCGGCATCCGCGTATTTAGCGGCGGCTTTGGGGCATACCTTCTTGGCGCCGGCCATGCCTTTGACGGCGTAGTCCAGTAGTTCTTTGAGGGTGCCGCGCTGCGCGAGTTTCTTGGCCATGATCTTCTCTCCTATTTATTAGCAATCCACTTCGTGGATCAATCAGAACTTTTCGTCCAAGACCAGACGTACACCTGGATGCAAATCAACTTCGTTGAGCGCCACATCTACAGGATACCACTCGTAGTCTGTGTTCTCCCAGTTCAACATGGGCTCGTAGGTGCCGAGATCGTCCATGGAGATGGCCTGAGATAGATCCACGAGGTATGTGGTGAAGGT
>Ga0080013_1004836_pt1 | contig 12980 bp, 11 predicted proteins | sample ETNvirenome_6_85_FD_69236 | JGI IMG/M metagenome (GOLD analysis project Ga0080013, IMG submission 69236) | Marine viral communities from the Pacific Ocean - ETNP_6_85 (SPADES assembly) (version 2) | ecosystem: Environmental > Aquatic > Marine > Oceanic | place: Pacific Ocean | collected 2013-06-19 | reverse complement strand
AATGATGACTTCTCACGATTCATCATCATGATCTGGAGTCTGTTTGCCGGTTTTGAAGTTCTTAACAAAGACTTCATTACGGTTGCCTACTCTTTCGTATATTGATAGGAGGTAACTAAAATGGCTATTATTTATCCCGGTAACTATGTAGAGCGTTTGAATGCTTATTCAACGACTGCATCAAACAGGCAAGGCGTCGAAGCCCTTCCTGGTCTCAACTTCTTCTCAGCCGTTGGAGTTGTGATTGTCCCAGCAGCAGGTCTTGCTCTTGCAACTAACCCTTGCGATACTTTCAAGGTTCTATCACCAGACATGCGTGCTGATGATAAGCCCCGTCTAGATAAGGATCTTGCGATTCCCAAGAATGCAACCGTTTATCGCGTTGCTATTCGTGGTGTGAACGTTAAAGGTGCTGCTGCAAGTGGTGAAGCATGTGAACCTGTGATCGCTTCTTCAGGTACACAGTTGCAGTCAAACATGCAAGCTTCAATGACTTCTGCTGCAACTACCTTCAATTACACTTCAACGGTTACCGATTTCGGTGGACTTGACGTAAGTGCAACTGGTGGTCAGATTCTGAGCACAAGCGCTGATACAACCATCTATCTGAAGCATGCTGCTGCCTTAGCAGTACAAGATGCTGATGATATCGCTGCTGTAATCTGTGAAGTTTGTTATTACCTTGACGGTGATGCTCCTGATTCAGATTCAGTAAATCTTCCCTTTAAGACTGAAACAGGTTCTTCCTGATAGTTCTTAAATACATTAAGGCGTCCTTCACTGGACGCTTTTTTTGTGCCTATAATAAAGCAAGTAGTCTATCAAATACAAATGCCAAATAACGAAACAGCTGGAACTACAACCAAATTATTTCAGGATGAGAAAACAGGAAAGCTTGTAGAATTTCTTAGTAAGTTCGACAAGGAGTTTGCGAAAGTACGTGATGCAGCTGGTAATATTATTTATGTGACGCTTGAGCAATTGATCCCCTATCATGCAGAGAAGGGCAGGCTTGCAAAGATAGCTGCACCTATGACAATACCAGAGCCAGAAGAAAAGCCACCAGTCACTGCTATACCCGCTGAAGATATTCGTTTAAATATGAATGCAGCAACTGCTGAGCAGATTCAAAAGAGATTACCAGGAGTAGGCTATACTACTGCGAAAAGGATTGTTGAATTACGTATGTCTCTTACAGGAGAACGTTTCAGCAATCTCAAACAACTTGAAAATATCCCACGGGTCAACTGGGAGCAAGTAATTAAAGAAGATCTTATTTTTATAGGTTAAAATATAAAGATGAACAAGTTGATGTACTGCAATGGCCACTACATTGAGATCAAAATTAAAGAGTGTCAAGAATAAATATAGTTCTTATGGTGCCAAAGGTAATAAAGGTAAATCTTATAGAGGCTCTCATGCGGCAAGAATTAAGAATGTAAAGAAAAAGAAAGAAGAAGCTGCTGCTGCAAAGAAGAAAACTGCTGAAGACAAAAAGAATAAGCAAGAAACAGAAAAATTAAAAAAGCAATTGACTACTGCCAAAGCAGAAAGAAAGGAGGCTAAAAAGTCCAGAAAGAAAGCTGCAAAAAAAAGAGATACTGCTGGTAAAGCAAGAGTAAAAAGTAAAGATGAAAGAAAAACAGCTAAGAAAGAAAGAGACGCTGCTAAGACGAAAAGAACAAACTTAGCTAAGAAGATGAAGGATACAAGTAAAAGTATAAAGGATGAAGATAAATCAAGAAAGTCAGCAAAAAAAGAAAGGGGGACGGCTGAACAAAGTAGAGCGCTCGCCAAAGGTGAAAGGAAAGTAGCTAAGTCTAAAAGAGAAAAAGCAAAAGATCGTATGCTTAAAGATGAAGGTAAGCGATCTGCCGCGAAGGATGAAAGGATAAGGGCACAAAAGAAAAGAGATCAAGCAGTCAGTGATAGATCTAAAGCTGAAAGTGAAAGAAAAACAGCAACTGAAAGTAGAACGGATGCTGAAAAGAAAAGGAGTAAAGCTAAAGGAGAAAGAAGTTCAGCACAGATTAAACGTGACGCTGCAAAAAAATCTAGAACAAAAGCTCAATCTAAAAGAGATACCGCAGAAAAGCAACGCGATAGCGCTAAAGTAGAGAGAACGGCATCACAAACGAAAAGAGATAAAGCTGCAAGGGACAGGAATACAGCAGAGGGTAAAAGAAAGGATGCAAAGAATGAGAGAACTGCAGCACAAAGAAAAAGAGATACCGCTGCAAAAACTAGAAAAACAGCTGCAGATGATAGAGCAACTGCAAAGGTACAAAGAGCATCAGCAGAGGGTAAAAGAAAAGATGCAAAGAATGAGAGAACTGCAGCACAAAGAAAAAGAGATACTGCTGCAAAAACTAGAAAAACAGCTGCAGATGATAGAGCAACTGCAAAGTTACAAAGAGCATCAGCAGAGGGTAAAAGAAAAGATGCAAAGAATGAGAGAACTGCAGCACAAGGTAAAAGAGCTATAGCTGCTAAAGATAGGAAGACAGCTCAAGATAAAAGAGATACAGCTGTAAAAGCTAGAAAGACAGCAGAGGGTAAAAGAAAAGATGCAAAGAATGAGAGAACTGCAGCACAAAGAAAAAGAGATACCGCTGCAAAAACTAGAAAAACAGCTGCAGATGATAGAGCAACTGCAAAGGTACAAAGAGCATCAGCAGTAGAAAAAAGAGCTACAGCAAAGTCAGAAAGAAATACAGCTGCAGGTAGAAGAGCTACAGCAAAGTCAGAAAGAAATACAGCTGAGGGGAGGAGAAATACTGCAAGGTCAGAGAGATCTGCAGCTGAAGGTAAAAGAGCTACTGCAAAGTCAGACAGAATTACAGCTGAAGGTAAAAGAGCTACAGCAAAGTCAGAAAGAATTACAGCTGAAGGTAAAAGAGCTACAGCAAAGTCAGACAGAATTACAGCTGAGGGGAGGAGAAATACTGCAAAGTCAGAAAGAAGTACAGCACAAGGCAAACGTGATACTGCTGCAGGTGAAAGGTCTAGAGCACAAGGCAAACGTGATACTGCTGCAGGTGAAAGGTCTAGAGCACAAGGCAAACGTAATGCGGCTGCAGATGACAGGTCTAGAGCACAAAGAAAACGTGATGATGCTGCAGGTGAAAGGTCTAGAGCACAAAGAAAACGTGATGATGCTGCAGGTGAAAGGTCTAGAGCACAAAGAAAACGTGATGATGCTGCAGGTGAAAGGTCTAGAGCACAAAGAAAACGTGATGATGCAAAAACGGCAAGAGGAAATGCAGCAACTGCTAGACGTAATGCAAAAACGGCAAGAGGAAATGCAGCAACTGCTAGACGTAATGCAAAAACGGCAAGAGGAGATGCAGCAACTGCTAGACGTAATGCAAAAACGGAAAGAGGAGATGCAGCAACTGCTAGACGTAATGCAAAAACGGAAAGAACTAATGCAGCAACTGCTAGACGTAATGCTAAGAATGAACGGAGTAAAGCTAGTTGTAAACGAAAATGTCCTTCAGGGCCTAGCGGTAGAAAGTGTAGAAATAAATGCTAGTTACTGAATTCGTTATAGTAGATAAGAAGCTGATAACTACTTAGCCCTTATCTATTTGTAGTTTCTATAACCATTCTTTTCACAATTGGAGTAAGCATCATGGCTTGGGATTCTAAAGTAAAACAAAAGGACGGATCAGTTGTAAGTAGGAAAGTAAATAAAAAAGGTACAAAAATTAAACGGACACAAAAAGCAGACGGTCGTACTGTAACGCAACGCAAGAGGGTAGGCCCTGGCGGTCGTAAAACAAAAGTAACAAGAACAACAGGATCAAAGGGTGCCGATGGCACTGCGTATAAAACTGTTCAGAAATCTGGCGGTGGTAAAGGTCGTACAACTACTAGAACTAACCTAGCCGCTAAAAAAGGTAAAGCTCCTAGAAAGATTACAAATCAATCTACTACAACAGGACGTGGTAGTAATACTACGACGAAAAAACTGGGCGGATCCAAGAGAGCAGTAAAGAATTTAATTAAGAAAAGAAAATCTGGTCAGGCTGCTCAACCTACAACTAATAGGAGCTTTAAAAGAGAAGTTGCAGTAGAAGGGATTAATAATAGTAGAGCACGCTCAAAAACACTTACCGGTAAGATCAAAGCAGCAAAAGGTAATAAGAATAAAGTAGCTAAACTTAAAGCAAAGCGTGCAAATGTTAATAAGAGGGCAGCTAAGCGTACAAAAAGGGCAGTTAAACTTACTAGAAAAATGAAGGCAGCTAAGCGGGCAAAAAGATAGACGTGAAATCAACACCTAATGTAAGTTAACCAGAATGCCTAGTATTGAAGATATTGTTGCAATGAAAGCAATGGAGGATCAAGGTCCTTCATTGGAGCAACTTCTTGCTGCTGGAGCGATTACGGGCGGCACTCTCGGTGCTGTAGGTGGTCAACCTATTCATGCATTAGGTAACCAGATAAATCGTGGTAAGGATGCACTTGCCGCACGTCAAGGCCTAACAAGAAGTCGAGGGCAGAACATCCGTTCAAGGTTCCGCCCTGGCAATCGTATGGCAATGACTGGCGGAGGTGCTCTTTTAGGTTTGCTGGCAGCGGCAGCTGGAAATCAAGTAATGCCAGATGAAAATGAAGCCGCTAGTTTACTTGCTAAGGCTCAGCTAGGACAGCTTACTCAACACGAAAAGGATAGGTTTGAAGCTATCTTAGCTAGTGGTTACGCTAACCCAGCTGAGTATGGAGTAGCCTAATGCAGCTAGATAATTATCATAAGTCTAAGATCCGCTTTCATTTAGGCTTTAATGCTGGTGCTCAAATTCCAGCTGGTGATAGGTCTAGGCTTGAAGAAGCAATGTCACTAGTTCCTGATGAACTGTGGCATACTGAAATTATTTATCAGGTGATGCGTTGCGACATTGCATGGAAAGCAAGTGCATTCTTCCCTGATGATTATAATGATCCAGAAGGTACTGGTAATGTAAACTTCTCACGCTTTGAACAGATCTCAGGAGATGTACAACGAGCGATCGCTACAACAGATCCATTGAAAGCAGATGCTGATTTCCGTGAGATTTATTTAAGAGAAGGTGATCGTTTAGCAGAAACATTATATGTACCAAACTACAGAAGACCTGAAACACGTCGTTATTCATTTGAACGTGCAGGTGCTGAATTCATCATGGCTGTACCTGGACCTGCTGATACAGCAGTAGGTACACGTATGTTGCTCAGAGATATCTGGAGATAAGGTTAGAATAGATAAAGAATAATTAGTAGTAACTAGTATGACATTTCACAAAATCAGTATTAACAAAGATAACCGTTTCGATACAGGTGAAGCACACGCAGCACTGGCGGGAGCTAAGCGGGCTAATAATAATTTAGGTATCGAGCCTCCGAATCAGAACCAAATTGCTAATGATATAGTCGGGGAATCACTAGATCCTAATGGAATTCCGACTGTACAGCCAGGCGATATTGCTGGTAAAGTAGAGTTTAGTCAAGGTGATTATTCAGAAGCGCCGCCAACTACAGGTGATCTGAATACTAATAGTTCTGAAACTACCGATTCAATAGGTACAGATCAGCTAGCTAAAAAACTTGATAATTATAGAATAGCAGGTAATGGTAATCTAAATAATATCCCTCAAATTTATAACAATTCTCTCGCTTAAACGGAGCAGGTATAGTCATGGCTAATAAAGAGTTTACAAAAGGAGTAGATCCTAATAGGGGGCAAGCACCGAACATGCAGTTCTCTACATTACCTGGCGGCCCTGTTAATCCTCTTAATACAAGGGATATTGGCCAGATGGATGATCTTATGCCAAAGGGTCCAGATGGTGAACCATTGGATCTGACAGCAGCGAGTACCTCTGTCTATGCTGCACCCTATAGTGGTAATGAGCAACACAAGCCTCCTGGAACAAAAAACAATTTTGCACGTTGGGGAGATGGGTTGTTTCCAGAAAATTCTGATTATCTGGAAGGCGCACGGTTGGCTAAGGCAGGGATGCAGCACAGCTCAAACCCTGATCGTTTTGAAACTCCTTTAGGTATAGAAGGCAGCCCTGCGCTTATACCTGGAGCAATCGATCCTACAGATACCAGTGCTAATATGAATGCGTTGGCATTAGAGGGTAATCCAGATATAGATCAAACTGGATCAATGGGACCAATGGGTACAAATTTCGGGCCTGGTGCTCGTAATCAAACAGCATAAGGTAAAAACTAATGGCTTCAACCGCAACGAATAAGCAACCTTTACTAGTAGATCGTCCTCTACATAAGGTTTATAATGTCAGCAAGGCAATTACAGGTAGTGTTATACCTACTGCTGCCAATGCAACAATTGATATTACTGGTACAAATACTTGTATCGCAGCAGTTAATGCCATCGGCACTGACGGTGCCATCATTGAAGACTTTTATTTAATTGGCCGAGGTACAACACAGTATTGGGTTAATCTTTACTTTAGTTCAGCAGCTGACTTCTTAAGAACAGATGCTATCTTTATCGGTCAGCTACAGTCAGGTAATGCTCAAGGAGTTGTGACACGTTGGACAGGTATGCCACATACTCTTGCGCCAGTCCCACAGTTTCAAGCTAATAGTCAAGCCAGTGCTGGTGGCAACACTCAATGGGTAGGTGAGTCAAATAGATTCCAATCATTGTTTGTTCCTTCAGGTACTTGTTTATGGGCAGGTATACAGATAGATGCTGAGGCAACAACTGGTCCTATAGCAGGATTTTCTGGCGGCTGGTACTAATGCCAAGGAAACAGAACGGCTTTGGTAACTTCAAAGTCGGTGCTGTTAAAGAGATTTCTTCTAGTCTTAGACCAAGTAAGGTTGGAGCTGCTGGTAATTACCCAAGTAATCGTAAGTTCGGTAGCTCTATCGTAAGATCAGTTATTGAAAAGTATGATCTAGATAGTAAGTGGGTACGTTGGCGCAAAGGGTTGGAGTACTATTACAAAGGTGCTTCATTCTCTCTATATAAAACTGATGCGTCTGGAGCTATAGTATTAGATTCAAATGGAGATAAAGAGTTAGTCTTCTTAGATTCAAGTCTATATCAAGGAACAGGATATGCAATTGATGTAGAATTCATAGGATATAGATTTTCAACAAGTCATTCTGATTCCAACAATCACTATGTAGTTAAGCGTATAAATAAACAGACGCCTAATTTAGGGACCGTTGCTGCTGTATACAACGACAGGAATAGATCATACACCTTATCAAGTGGTGCAGTAATTGATGGTGCAGATAATTATAGCCATCAAGAGATTTGGCTAAAGGTTACAAATACTAGTGACCTATTGCTTCGTATTATTGGCGATCGTGTTACTGATAATGCTGCTACAGCAACATTAAAGAATGTATTAAATGATCAGCTACATCCAGCCGTATACTTCGGCAAAACCGATCTAAAAAATAAAGCATCAATTAAGGTAACTGTACCTCTAAGTAGCGTACTAGCAACCACTTTCGTGCAGAATAATGGTAATGATGTACAGTCCTTAGTAGGTCAAGTAGGCAGTCTAGGTGCCTATGCAGAAGAGGTTGCTATATCAAATGAAGTGTTTGATGATTCAAACTATGAGTTTGCTGTAACTGAAAGTGTTAGCAAGACTAATCAGACATTTCAATTGTTGAATAATACATCAAACTTCTCTCCGACAGTTCTTGATATTGCAGCAATGGCAAAGATCTATGAAACTACAAGTGCAAGTTTTGAGTTTGATGCTAAGTATAATTTTGTTAAAGGTTACTATCAAAGATTTTTTGGTAACAAGTATTTGACAGGTGATGTAGTCAAAAGTGAATGCAATAAGTTGTCATATTCAATTCCTCCATTTGTAATCAAATCAGTACTTATAGTTGGCACTGATTTAGAAATAACTGCTATACCTTTTGAAGCAGATATGCAACTATATAGTTTAACGGCAGATCGTTATTTGATTTTCACAGACTTTAGTTTTACTAAAAAAGAACTGGACACATATAACGGAAAGGATTATCATTCACCAGGAGATCCGTCCAATCCTAATCCATGGTATCGATTAGATAACGATATTGATCCGTGGATGGACGAAGTATTTACATCAGGTCAGACTTTATCTATATCAGATGTGTACTGCTGTAGCTGCCCTAATTTTTCTAATTCAATTATTCGTATGCCAGAATCATCAACTAATGATGGAAAGTCAATTACCAATAGGCAGTATCGTTTTCCGCTACCGACAGCAATGAGTAAAGTTGATTTCGATAATATTGGACTTGCTCAAGCTGCTGGTATTGTGCAAAGCTGGGAATCATTCTCACAACGAACCGGGTTTAAAATGTGTAAGCATACAATTGCAGCGATGTTTGATAATAGATTAAAACTAAAGGAACCTAACGAGTATCCATCTGTTGAGTCTCGATTAAAGTTTGAAGAAAAACTGGAGAAAGATATGGAAGCTGTTATGGCGGCAGAAGACATTAGCTATAAACGTAGTGGTATTACTAACATTGAATTGGTTTATACATTAGCAGAAGGTTTGAATTTAGATGAGGTCGAAACAGCTACGGTCATATTAGGCACTAAGTTTTAAAATAAACGATTAGTATATAGAAATAGTTAATATATTATCTACAATGTTTAGCGAAGAATCATTTCAAATGCCTTTAGAAGCTCAGCTAAAATTACGTTTAGTGACTGATGAAATAAAAAAGTGTACAGATGTAGAGACACTTCAGAATAGCTTGGTTGATACAACAGAGCTTGTAGCACGGTATCAAGCAATGATGGGAGTATTGATTAAAGAGATGCTTGAAATGGAAATAGAGGTACTCAATAATAGTTAAAATTGAAGTATATTTGTTCTTATAGTTATGGCTTGTAGCAAAAATGGTAGGTCAACAGCTCCTAAAGGTAGAAAGGCTGCTGGATCAAAAGCCTGCAAGTGCTCAAAAAAGAAATCAGCTAAAAAAACTAATAGTAGTAAAAAAGGTAAATGTCCGTGTCAGCAGTAACACTGACAAAGGTAGGGTATCTAAGTCATATATAAATTGATAAAATAGATACAGGATTATTACTCCAGTGTGTATAGGGCTTTTTAGCTATGAAACTACAATTAAAAAGATCTGCCGTTGCTAATACTGCTGGAACTGGTGCTAAGGTTCCAACGTCAGATCAGATGACATATGGTGAGCTAGCTGTAAATTATAATTCTACAGTAGGTCCTGTCATATTTACGAAAGATAGTGCTGATAATATCGTTGAACTTGTACCTAAGTTATCAACAATTGTTCGTACAGATATAAGCACAGTACAGGTTATTGAAAATAAACTTGAAACTGCGGTCACTACATCAGGAGATGGTGTCGGAACGTTAACGACTAAAGGTTATGTAGATACTATAGATGCTACTAAGCTAAACCTTAGTGGTGGCAGTATGTCAGGGGTCATTACCTGGAATGCCTCTCAAACATTTATTGGTGCTAATGTAACAGGAACTTTAAGTATTAACACTACAGGTAATTCCGCAACAACCACAGCACTTGCTAATGCTAGGACGATTGGTGGAGTAAGTTTTGACGGTACAGCTGATATTAATATCACAGAGCTGAATGCTCTAGCCGCTTCTTACTACTTAGATGCTGATAATTTAAATGCAGGTACAGTGCCACTTGCACGCTTATCAGCTGCTTCAACTTCAGTGGAGGGTATTGTTCAACTATCGAGTTCAATCAATAGTACATCGGAAGTTCTAGCCTCAACTCCTAAAGCGGTAAAAGAAGCATATGACATAGCAAATGCATCGCTTCTTAGAACTGGTGGCACAATGACGGGTGTGATTACGTTTGATAATAATCAAACGTTTGATCCATTAGATCTTTCAGCAGGGACGCTGCCATCAAACATTAGTGTTCAATCCTATGTTGATGAGACAATCACAAACGATGATATCAGCACAACTGCTGGTATTGCATTATCAAAGCTGGCAACCGGTGCATTACCTGGAAGTATTACAGTTTCCTCAACAAATATTGTAGCTGGAACTATTAGCAATAATGAAATCAACTCTAGCGCAGCAATAGCCTTTTCCAAATTGGAAACAGGTACATTACCTTCAGCTATTAAAGTTACAAACGCAAATATTACTAATCTAGAGATTGCCAATGCAGACGTAAGTGCTACTGCTGCAATTGCTGGTAGTAAGATTGTTGCGGCAACAACTAGTGTTATAGGTGCAGTTCAGTTGACGAGTGCAACAAATAGCACTTCTGAAACGTTAGCAGCAACAGGATTAGCACTTAAAACTGCATACGATATCGCTAATGCGGCGCTACCTAAAACTGGTGGTTCTATGACTGGTGTTATTGTATTTGCTAATAATCAAACATTTTCACCAAATAAAATTAGTGGTGGATCATTACCAGTAGATATTAGCATTACAAGCGCTAATATTACTAACAATACAATTGTCAATGAAGATATTAGTAATATTGCAGAAATTGATGCCGGTAAGATCGTTTCAGCATCAACGACAGGATTGGGTGTTGTTCAGTTAACTAATTCATACAATACATCTTCATCCACCTTAGCCGCTAGTGCCACTGCTGTAAAAGGTGTGTGGGATGCTTTGGTAGCTCGTAGTGAAATTACGGTTAGTATTAACGCTCCTAGTAGTCCAAGTGACGGTGACCTTTGGTGGGATTCAAGTCCTGATATTGCTAATGCCTTTATTTGGTATGAGGATTCCGACTCTTCGCAATGGGTTCCTTTAGTTCCTGGTACACCAGAAGTTGATTATACACGTGTTATAGTTACAGATAGTTCGTCAGCGCAAACACTTATAGGTGATATATTGATACCTGCGACGACAGGAAGTACAAGTAATTCAGCTGCAGTAACTAAACTCTATGTTGATGACGCATTATCAGGAGAGAATCTATGGGATAGGTCAGGAACAACATTAAGTCCGAATACAGCTGGTGATTTAGCGGATATTGCAATAGCTTATACCGGCAGTACCTCCTCAAGTTTTGGAGGTGCACTGGCTGTTACTGGTACTGTTTCTGCAGCGGCACCAACATCAACATCACATTTGACAACTAAGTATTATGTGGATTCAACTATTGCTGGTGAGATCTTATGGAATAAGTCTAGTACAACATTAAGCCCTAAAACCACGGCTGATGTAGCAGATATTGCCATTGTGTATTCAGGCAGTGCTGCTTCTAGTTTCGGTGGATCGCTTACTGTAACAGGTGCTATCAGTACTTCATCTACAGTTGATGGAAGAGATATTAATGCTGATGGTGTAGTGCTAGATGCTGTAGCCAATACTTATTTACCTCTTACAGGCGGGACGTTGAGTGGAGCACTATTGACTTCATCTACAGTTGACGGCAGAGATATAAGTGCAGATGGCGTAACATTAGATGCTGTCTCTAGTACTTACTTACCTTTTACCGGTGGTACGTTAAGTGGAGCATTAACCCTTTCAGGTACACCTTCCGCTAATTTGCACGCTACGACGAAACAATATGTTGATGATCTTATAGCAGGTGAAAATTTCTGGAATAGAGCTAATTCAGTATTAACACCAGAAATAGCAGGGGATGTATTAAATATTGCACTTGTATATTCAGGTAGTACTGCATCTAGTCTAGGTGGAACATTAACAGTAACTGGTACTGTTACAGGTGCAACGCCTACTGCCTCGACTCATTTAGCAACCAAAGCATATGTTGACACTGCAGCAACAGCTCAAGATGTTTGGGATAGAGATGGAACTACATTAGAACCTAAGTATGCAGGTGATGTAGTAGATATTGCAATCGCTTACTCTGGTAATACTGCTAGTACATTTGGAGGAGCTGGTACTTTTACAGGTGGAGTAACCGCTGCTTCTTTCATAGGTACGGGAACTGCATTAACTGCTTTAAATGCAAGCAGTATTACATCTGGAACAATCGGTGACAATTATTTACCCGGTACAATCTCTTCTGATATTACGGGGAATTCAGCTACAACGACAGCATTAGGGACAGCACGTACCATTGGTGGAGTTAGTTTTGATGGTACTGCAAATATTAATTTAGCAGGAGTCAATGCTGTTGGCAATCAGGATACAACTGGAACAGCAGCAGCATTAACCACTGCTAGAACTATTGGTGGAGTTAGTTTTGATGGTACAGCAGATATAACTCTACCTGGTGTCAATTCAATAGGTAATCAAGATACAACAGGTACAGCAGCAGCATTAACCACTGCTAGAACTATTGGTGGAGTTAGTTTTGATGGTACAGCAGATATAACTCTACCTGGAGTTAATACTCTAAGCACTCAGAATACAACAGGTACAGCTGCTGGATTAACAACGGCAAGAGCTATAAATGGGGTTAATTTTAATGGTACTTCGGATATTACAGTAACAGCAGCAGCAGGGACATTAACGGGGACTACGTTAAATAGTACAGTTACCGCTAGTTCCTTAACTTCTGTCGGTACTCTTACAAGTCTTATTTGTAGTGGAACTGGAGAATTTTCTGGAGTTGTCACTGGTGTTACACCAACGGCTGCAGCGCACTTCGCGACAAAAGCTTATGTAGACCTTAATAGCGGTGGCGGTAGCGGTGCATCAGTAACTGTCCAAGCAACAGCTCCTACTAACCCTAGTGCTGGTGATCTGTGGTGGGATTCCTCTGACACTGGAGGTTCTGCTTATATTTATTACAACGATAATAATCCTTCACTTTCTTCACAATGGGTGCCATTAAGTGCAGGTAGTCCTAACCCAGATTACAGTAGAACAATATTAAGAGACGAGAGCGCTTCACAGACAATGGTTGGAGATCTGTTGATTCCAGCAACTACTGGTGGTACAAGTAATTCAGCAGCAGTAACGAAATTATATGTAGATACAGCAATAACAGCAGAAGATTTCTGGGATAGATCAGGTACAACACTGAGTCCTAATACAGCAGGAGAT
>Ga0080013_1004835_pt1 | contig 12981 bp, 8 predicted proteins | sample ETNvirenome_6_85_FD_69236 | JGI IMG/M metagenome (GOLD analysis project Ga0080013, IMG submission 69236) | Marine viral communities from the Pacific Ocean - ETNP_6_85 (SPADES assembly) (version 2) | ecosystem: Environmental > Aquatic > Marine > Oceanic | place: Pacific Ocean | collected 2013-06-19 | reverse complement strand
GTCGGCAAGCGCGATAGTCTGAGGAGGGCTTATGCCTAACGATTTTATCAATATCATAGAGCGCGAAATTATTGATCAATTACGCGATACTTTTGATACGGCGCACGTATTCGGACAATTTCCTGAAGCTGTAGATGTTTCCTATCCTGCTATAATAGTTCAATTAGTGGCTAGTGGGGTTGATGAACAATTTATGGGCAGTCAAGTAACTTTTGGTGCTAGTGATACTCAGACAACGGGTGAAATTTACGGTATGGTTCTTAATCTTCATCTTATTGTAGATAAGGAGAGTGTGATATCTGTTGAGAATGACCCAGATACAGAAGGATATAAACAACGGCGCTTATTGAATTATCTAATGCTCAATGTAGGTAATAGTATCACTGATTTGACTTTTCCTTCCACCGTAGAGATTTTAGAACGCCATATGCAAGCTTGGTCAGAGATTGGTTATGTCCCTGAACTTGAATTGTGGGGTGCATCAGCGGTCTATATGGTAAGCTTTAAAAATTGGAGAGCTTAATGGTCAAGAAAGCTAGTAAGATGTCAGCGGCGGAACTTAAAGCTGATAAGTTTGTACATTATCGTACTATACAGACTGGTTTTTTGAAAATGTGGGATGATACCGGAAAAAGTAAAGCGTGGTATAACACTTTTTACCCCGAACATTATGCTTTTAAATTGGACAGAATGCAGTTAGAAGAAGGAGCAAACGCTTTTGATAATAAGGAGATTAATGTAGGAAGACTTAAGGGCGGAAAGATGCAAGACCATTCATTCAAAATGATACCACGTGGTTCCAGAACAGGAGAAACATTAGGCGGTGCTGGTGGAGGCAGTGGTGGTGGACCTGGATCTGCTGAATATGCTAAGAAACTGCTATTTTCTTGGGCTATGATGATGAACCCTACTGCTACAGCAAGTGAAGTATTCGGTCGTGAGATGAGAGAATATGAAAAACCTACAACAACAAAATCTGGTTTAGGGCAATTTAAGGGTGTGAATAGCGAGACTGGTGTAGCTACCCAGCGAAAGACGGCCCCTTTACCTTTGAGTAAACAAATGGAGAAATTTTTCTGGAGCACTTTAAGTTCTAAGTCAGGATATTCTTTAAAAGGAAGGGGAGGAGGTAGACATTGGGGAGCAGGCATCAAGCAACGAGAAATAGCGGCCCAAGGTGGCAATTTTAGAAAGATTTACGAAGAAAGTGTAAGTCGCCAGTATTCTTTAAAGGCTAATTTTTATTCACAACTGGCAATGCGGTCTTTACTAAAAGAGGTAGTGGACCCCAAAGGTAAGATATTACAATTTAAAAAAGGGGGACAGCAAACAATGGGTGCTGATTCATCTGAAGAACTAATGATTGCAATCGCTGGCAATGAGATAGAACAATGGAATAAAATGAGCGAAAAAGATATAGCAGATGAGATGGTGGGGATGTTGGACCCAAAGCAAGCTATTAAGACACCCGGTTCCTTGATAGATATTCCCGTTGGTTCTCCAGCAATGGAAAGAGCTATTAGAACAATAAAATCCAAAGATGACGGTGCAGAAAAGGTAAAAGCAGCTATTCGTAAAGGAGGTCTTGAAATAACCGAACAACACGGGCGCTTAAAAGATATGTATGACCCTCTTCCTTCTTCCGGTCCAGAGGATTTTATGAGATATTCTGCAACAGAAATTAAGCGGGATATTTACAATAAATATACACAAGGGGGTAATTATGTGCGTCCGGGAAAGGAAAGAACTATTGGGGAACAATTTTATGATCGACAGGTAGGAAGAGGAGGTTTTGAAGTTTTAACTTGGTCAGAACCAGTGTTTAAAGGAGTTGCTTTCTTTTCTATCTTTATCCCTTCTAAGCTCACTAGTGAAGATTCTGTAGGTGTAGTAACCCATTTTGAGCCCGGAATGAAAAGTGTGGGAGAAGCCGTTATGAGAAGCCGTGGGATTACTAAGACCGTTGATACTGTAAGAAGGGCAGCAAGAAGTGTTTTATACGGAGCTATCAAACATAAAGAAGCAAAGCTCATATCAACAAAACAATTAGGTACCCACGCGATGAAGTGGGAACTTTGGAAAGATTTTGGTGTTTTTACAAGAGTGGATATCAGTGCTCCAGAAGATGTAGCTGAACAATTATATAACTTAGTTAATAAAGTAGCCAATAATTTAGGAAATATGATAACTTTGTCGCCCGGTGGTAAATTTACAGATTGGGTGGCAAAACAACAGGGAGAAGGAGAAGAATTTGCTCAAGAGATTCACCAGAGTGCAGGAACCCGTTGGAGAACGTGGGTACAACACTTGGGTGGACAAGCAAAGGACCCAACACCTCCATCACAAGCAGTAAATTGGGCACAACCAATTCATCCCCGACCTTTTTTATGGATGACGGCTGCTGGACAGTCAATAGGGAGCAGAGAGGCTATCCTAAAATGACCAGCTCAGCAAAACCTTTAAATATAATTATGATTAATAATTTTAATAGGACTTTGTAATGGAGTTCTAATATACAGGAGATTAAGAGTATGGCGTACTATCTAGGCAAGGACGTGGGCGTTATAATCCACACCGAATCAGACCGAGGAATTGATATTAGTGCAGCTAATGTTATGAGTGCTGCCGACCCCGGCGCTGCAATCCCTAAATTAGATACTACGGTTAGTTTTGATTCAGGTGCTGGACTTATTTCTAATTTAACTGGCGTTGATTTGGGAATTGGAAGCACGGATGAAGATGTGGTATTTATGGGGGCTAACACTCCTTTAAAAGCCGAAGTACATAAAGAAACAACTCTATCCCTCACTAAGAAAAAGAATGCTCCAAGTTTCGATGTAATGTTTAGCGGAGATACATCCAAAAATATAGCTCGATGGGGCACAAAAAATGCTGCTGATGGCACCTTTTTTGATGGTCTAGAAGCTATAACTCAACAATTTGGGTATCGTCTTTATGTTCAAATGAAGGGAGCTGCTGAAATTTTTGTAATTCGTAATGCGCAAATGACTGCGCACACAGTTACATTAAATGCTGATGGCACTCAAGAGGAAACGATTGAATTTACAAGTCAAGTTAATCCCTTGATTTTTGCGGCTAGTGGCGCTACTGGTATAAATACTGCTACAACGACGGGGGCATTGTGAGGTGAAAAAATGGTTTATTTTCTAGGAAAAGATGTAACGGTCCACTGGACAACGGAAGCTTCTGGGCTTTCACTTAGTGGTAGTATTGGTAATGCAGGAGATAGTATGTCGGCTGTGAAAGGTGCTGATTCAAATGACACCGGTATTCTAGTATTAGAACGTATTGATGGCATACATTCTACAACACTATTAAGTGATATCACGGGTGTTGATTTTGCACCGGGCGCTGTGAATGAAGATATATCCTTTATGGGTAAAAACACGAATTTGAGTGCTCAGGTTAAACACGAATTTAGTCTTAGTATTACAAAGAAAAAGAATGATACGGTTTGGGACCAGATGTATAATCAAAGAGGCCGTGATGGAGTTTATACATCATCAGGAACCGCAGGTAATATTATAGAAGAGAACCCTGTTACAGGAATTACTAACTTTGCTGGTGCTGGATATACAGGGAATGTTCACGATGGACTTACTACTTCCAGAATCAATACTTTCGGATATCGTCTTTATATTACTATAAAGGAAGGTGATGAGGTGTTCGTCTTGAGAAATTGTTGTATGACAGGGCACACCGTCACATTGAATGCAGATGGAACGCAGGAAGAGACAGCAGAATTTTATTCTTATGTTGACCCATTGATTGTGGCTAGTGCTTCTGCAGGAGGAGCCCAAACGGTCACTTCTGGAACTACAATGGCCGAAATTTAAAGCGAAAAACAGAACGGAGGTATATAAATGACAAACAATGATAGTGTATGGTCTATCGAAGAATTGGTAGCATTGACTGATGAAATTCAAAAAACAGAAGTCGATTATAGAGGAAAAGTGTTTTCTTTTGAATTTGCAGAATTAACTGAGGAAGAAGAACCAAAAATGGTTCCTTTGGATGATAAGGCATCAGAGGAAGACCAAGCTAATTGGTATCAAAAAGTTGGTTCCGAAAGAATTTTAGCAATGATCAAGAAAGCGCACGACAAGAATCCAGAAGGAAGCTGTGTCGATGAAGAATCTTGGAAGAAACTTCCAGCTACTTTGCGCTATAAAATTATAGCAGAAGTTCTTAACATAGATGGTGAAACCAAAGCAAATTTTCCAGATGGATGAGGGAAGCACCGGAAGCGGTACTTCTTTACATCCCATTAATGAAAGAACTTGGTATGTCGTGGGCAGAAATCAAAAGTACCCCTCGTTTTGAATTAGAGGGATTGCTAATTGCCTTAGGACAACACTCGCAATTGCATAGTCTAGATGGTTATGATGCCGAGGATATCAAGAGCATTGCTAAGGATAAGCCCAGTATTCGGAGTGAATGGGCTAAATATCAGAACGCAAAAGCCAAATATGAATCACGCGTAGGCCAGAAAGAAACACCCAAATCTTTTAAAGGTTTGGTGAAGTAGTTTATAGAGGATGAGAGATGGCCGGAAACATTTTACAAGGCATAGCAATAGCTAGAATAGCAGTAAACGTAGGCGTTCCCAAAAAAGATTCGTATGAGGGACCCCTTAAGGCAATTCATCAAAGTCTAGTGGCTTTCAGAAATCTTATGGATAAGGAAAGTCACGATTCCATAAAAACTAACATACAGGATGCTGAAGCAAGCCTTGGAGCATTAAACGATGTTTCCGATAGGAAAATGCAAGATGCTAATAATTTTGAATTATCTCAACAGAGGCGATATGCTAAGGAGAGCGCAACACTGTTTCGTGATGCTACTGATAAAGCTTCCGAGATAGCTAAAAAGTCGATGATAAGGACATCAGGCCCTATGTCGAATCAATTTAAAATTGACGCTGATATTCAAAAAAAATTAAAGAAAGACCACAAAGCACTAAGTACAGATTATATCAATTTGAAAAGATATGCTAAAAATTATTTTGAATTAACTGAAGATGAACAATCCCGAATGAGAGTGAGGTTACAGCAGGAACTGGAAATAAGATTAAGATTAAAAAGACAATACGAAGAAGAGTTCGAACGGACGTTACAAAAACAAGCTATAGGTAAAAAAGAAGCAGCGGCAAAGGATAAACGAATTAATAAGGAAGTGAAAAGACTTGCAATTCTTCAAGATCAAACACACGCTATAAAAGAAATGCAAACGTGGCAAAAAAGGGCTGACGAAGCTACGCTTAGAGGAGCTAAAAATCGAGAAAAGGCTATAAAAGATGTTACAGGTAAAATAAAGGAATGGACCCAAGAATTAAAAGAAGCTGCTAAAGCATCTGAAGAATGGGCTACCGATATCATAGATAGATTAAATCGCAAAATAGAGTTATTCACAAGTATTTTAATGGAATCTACTATAGCTCTGACTGCCTTTTATTACAAAATTAACGAGACAGTAACTAGTCTTATGGGTTTCCAGCAAGAACTACAGAATGCCCAATCTATTTTCCAGACCACCTATGAGGTTCTTTTCAGCCTTTCAGATGAAGTAGTAGAATTTGGTACACAATTTGGTGTTTCCTATGATAACGCAGCTAAAGGTCTTTATCAATTTGCATCTGCTGGTTTGACTGCTGACGAGTCATTAAGGGTGCTTAATGATACTTTGAAATTATCTATGGCTGTACAGGGTGACCATAATACGTTGTCAAAATTGACAACCCAGATTATCTATGGTTTCGGACTTACAATGGATGATGCCACCGAGGTAACAGATAAACTTGCTCACTCCATTAATAAATCGCTTATTGAATGGCAGGATTTGGCTAGTTCTGTTAAATTCGCTTTACCTTTCTTTATTTCTGCGGGACAAAACCTTGAACAACTTCTCGGTGCCCTCGAAATTTTAACTAATCGTGCTCTGGAAGCTGGTATTGCAGGTCGTGGTTTAAGACAGGCTCTGGCAGAATTTACGCAACACGCCAAGGATAACGAGGCAGCATTTCATAAACTCGGCGTAGAAATTCTCGATACAGAAGGGAATATGAGGGAATTGACTGACATTGCTTTACAATTCAATAAAGCATTGGGTGAGGACGCTACCACTATGGAAATTATGATTGCCCTGATGGAGGATTTGAATGTGCGAGGTGCAACGGCCTTCATTCACTTGGCGCTAAATGCAGAAGAATATGCAGCAGCGGTTCAAGATTTGCAGAATGCAACTGGAGCAGCCCATAAAATGGCTATGATTCAGCAGATGGGTCTGGAAGCTTCTTTACAGCGATTGAAAAATCGATTTGAAGCTGCTTTCCTGTTCAGTGATGAAGTTACGACCGCTGCCGGACAGATAAATGCATTGACATTAGCTGTGCAATATACTATAGAGCAATTAAGTGATTTGATGATAGTAGGAGAAGGTGCTAAAGCTACACTTACAGCTTTAGGACAATGGTTGAAAGATACGGTAATTGGAGCTGTAATGCAATTTACGAAGGTTTTGAAGTCTGCTATAAAAGTAGTACAAGAATGGTCTAACTCTGGGCTTGTAAATATAAGCGTTTTGAAATTGTATTTCCTGCCTCTGACAATAGTTATTGGCTTGATAGATTTATTGGGTGCCAGTGGTGGTAAATTAATATTAACTCTATATGTATTAAGTAAAACAATACCATTAACTACACTTGCTTTCTGGGTATTTAGAATTGCTACAGGTCTTACTACAATGGCATTAATAAAATTTGGTGTGGCCTCAGCAACAAATACAGTGATTGGTAATGCTTTGGCTAAATATATGGCTACGGTATGGACTCCCATTTGGAGCTTTTTTGGAGGTACTATATGGGGAGTAGCTTTTGCATTAACGGCGACTGTCGCTGGAATGTATCTTTTCTATAAAGTTGGTGAATATATAGCTACTAACATTAAAGGAATTGCTGGAGCTATGGCTATTTTAGCTGTTTCTGTTGCTTTAGTAACAGTTGCTTATCACGGTCTGGCCGCAGCTGCCGCAGCTAAAAGTATTCTATCTGGATGGGGAGCCATTGCTGGTGCTGCTGGTCTAGCTGCTGCTGGTGGAGCTCTTGGAGTAGGTATAGGAGCTACTAAGGGATGGCTATGGAAAGGTACAGGAGAAGAGATGCTTGGAACAGATGCTATGGATGCATATATGGTCCAGCTTGAGACTCGCGTAAGCACAAACGCAGCGTTGGGAAGCGACGCAACTGATTTATATGTAGACAACCTTATTACAGCTAACGATGATTTAGGCGAACGGGCTTATACATCGAGTTATACTACTACGAAAAGCACAGCTGGACTTGGAACTGGTGGATTCTAGTGAGGAATGAAAAATGGTAACAGTACTTGAACCTAAACCGAATACTTTTTATGTAAAAAAGGATTTAGATGATGATGTTGGTGTAATGCCTCTTTATGGGGATGCCTATATAGGAATGGATACTAATTATGATCTTGTAAGTAGCCCTAATACCACATATTATATAGCAGAATCTACTGTTATTTCGCCAGATGATTATCCATACGGTGAAGGAAATATTTCCGAGTGTCATCTTAGTTTTTACGCTAATAGTTTATCAACGACTGAATCCCAAGTTGCTCCGTTTATGGATGTATATAGTTTAAAACCCAATATTGATTTAACGGAAGGAAACTTATCGCTTTTTTCTGGCTCTACGGGCACAGGACCTATTTCGGTTTACAGTTCTATGTATGATATGGGAACCCCTTGGTTTAATGAAGACTTTGATGGGACCAATAAATTCTTTATGGATGCTCCAACAAGAAATCAACCAACCTATACTCGTTTACAAACTACTGATTTGATAATAAAAATAAATGATTATATGAAAGCTGTTTTCTCTAAGCACGAAAAAACGAAAGGAAAACATAGCGGATACACTTGGAATAATTTGGTGGAAACTACAAAACAAGGCTTAGATTATGGGGAATATCTCGGTACTAGAGGTGGGTGGGGGATTATATCCGCTCTTACTAACGCAGCTGGTTCGACTTTTGGCGCAGCGCTTCAGACAGGATTGGCGTCGCAAGCGTTGATACCACATACATACGGTGGTGCGATGATGCACGGCGGGACTGGAATAGGCGTGACACGTGTTGGTGCTACAGCTGCTGGTGGATTCACTCTTGCTGGTATGGGTACAGCTGCAGCTGGTGTTGGTGCCGCTTATATAGCTAGTTTGGCTCAAGCACGCGGGCAAGAAGAAATTTCATTAACAAAGGCTCCCGATGGTCTGTTTTATAATGTAACACCACAAAGTATGAAAAACCTAGATTATGATAATAAGAAATTATATTCATATTTGAGCGAAGGGCACACTAGAGGTTGGTGGCTAGCGAGAGGAGCGAGACAGAGTGATGCTGCTGTAAGTCTAGCCGGTGGTGCTGGGATTGGTGAATATTCTAGTTTCGATGAAACTTATATTGCTAAATGTGACCAGTATAATTCTATGTTTTCCAATGTTTATGTAAGAGGAAACGCTCGTGATATTAAGGCTGAAACTGTAGGAGATACAGGAGATAATACGAAATTTTTAGCTTATGCTTTCTGTAATTTAGTATCAGATGATGTAGCTACTGACGGTAATGCCCTTAGAATGAAATTATTCTGGGAAAATTACAGTGGTTCTGGTTACACAGATATAGAAGGAGGTAATTATTTTGGGTGGAACTCTACTAAACCGTCACCAGCAGGAACAGGACACCCGCTACCTCAAGCTATATTCTGTACTACGCGGGGTATACCTCAACCAGCTCTATATGATGTTACCACTCCTTCATTAAGTAGTTCCGTAGCTCCAGAAATGGAAATAAGGTTTAAAATTAAAGAGATGCCTGTGGCTCCTTATGTATGGTCAGGTAGTGGAATCGGAACTCAGTACGCAGATGATAGAGGTCGAGAACTATCACGCAGTTTTTCTGTTATTTTACATTACGCTCCTTTAGCTTCCAGTTCGTCAGACCCTCATATAACAGAGAATTTTGCTGATACTGGATTGCAGTCTGGGGTTTCCACTAAAAACGGTGCTATAACACCTATAACCATCAATTTCAGTAAAATGAAACAGGGTAATAAGATTGATGTTCTGGGAATAGTGCAAGCAGCCGACCGATTATACGCTAAACCCTATGTACCTCCTGAGGGAAATTGCAACATTTGGGATGGTGGAAGCGTTTCTGGAACGAATGGCGTTTACTTAGTTTATCCACCCGGCACTGCTAAAGCTACTGCTCGGGGTTTAGATAAATATCATACTCAGATTCCCGAGGGAGAGTGGGTGACTATGAGAATCAAAATGTGGACTCCTCAGAATAAAGGCTATCAGGAGCCTCCATATGGAGCTTGGGAACCGACCGATGGTTCCAATATTATAGCGTATTTCCCAGATTTGAAAGACGAAAATGGTGAAATGCAATATATACAAGTATATAACACTCTTCCAATGGGGCCTTCAGGAATATGGCCTAGTAATTTGACACTGTGGACAAATAATATGCGTTCCATTAATGCGGTTCCGGGGACATATACACCAGCAAATATGAATAATCTATATACAAAAGTAGATGATAATCCTGACGATGATAAAATTATGGATGTATTGGTGGATAATATAAGTTTCTTTGGATGGGGCTCATTGACCAATAATGCTACTGTATCTGCAGAGAATGGTATGGGAAGTCTGCTCAGAATGCCCAACGCAACGGGTATTCCGGTGGCTTCAGCGAATACTATGATATCTAAGGTGGGAGCAACCACATTATCCAATGGCTTGAACTATTATGGAGATTTTACGCATCCTATTGCTTCCTATCTTTCATTTGGTTATGATAATACTGGGTCAGGAGTTAAAGAACATAAGCTTTTATTCAATGATTTCTTCACAGCTACTCCAACCACTGTTCAGGGTATTCCTCACTTAAAAGCAGGTTATTTTACTTCTGGAAATTATTCCAGCTGGAATGGAGCAAATGGGGGTCAATTAGGTCCTTTAGGGTGGTTTACAAATCTAACTATTGGAGCTTCAGGCGCTGGAAGCGGTCATATCCAAACTGGCGGAGATGACAATTTTATAGATAATTTCAGACAAAAAGGCTTGATGGGAGTAAGTGGAGCTTTTACGGGATGGGTTAGGAGTGGTAATCCTTATGTAGGTGCCAAAATTTTATCTGTTAACGCAGATGGTACTCAAATCACTGTTGATAAAGCCGACATTTTCAATACCTCGCAAGATGAACGTTTTGTGATAGAATCATTTGGTGGAATGGATGAATTTACTTATACAACACCGTTCGCTGGAAGTGGAATGATTGGCTATACTCACGAAGAATTTGAAGCTGGAAGTGGTTCTAGAGGATATGTTACCCCTCTCACTCAAATTCAAGCTGTGCAGGGCAATACCGTATATTTGAATCAGGCTGTTCTTTATGATGATGTGGACGTACAACTAGCAGCACCAATCAATTCTGAAAGTGAATTAAATACGATGATTAGGACGAATAATTACAAAGCCATCAACAATAACGCTCGATTGATAATAAGTCCTTACAAATACTGGATGAATATAGCTTATGTGAATGCATCTCAAGCTTCAGGGTCAGGTGGAGTAGGTTCTATTTCACTTATTGTGCCGGGGTCTGGTGGTTATTCAACCCATCCCGGTCAAGGTACTTTTAATTTCGCAATGAGCGGTGGAACTGGTGCAGATTGTGTTCTTAATGCAAACTGTGTAGGAGACCCCGGTCTGGGTGTACCGGTTAGTCCAAGAGGTACTGTTAATTATATTGTAGAAAATGGGACTGGATATACAGTAGGAGACACACTTTATTTTCCCGGAGGTACAGGCGGTGACCCAGTTTCTGTTTCTGCTTCCTGTACTGTAGAAGGAGTACAAGCTCCTTGGGGAAGTTGGTATGGTGCAGTAAGTGGAGGAGGGGCTGTACCTTTGCAACCCCGTACTTATAATACTGTGGTAGCAGTTTCTGGAGGCAGTGTAAAAGGGACAACCTTCAATGAATTTCTATTTAACGATGGGCTTTACGCTAATCCTTGGAATTTAGATATGACGGACCCCGAGAATCCTTATATTAATAATCAGATAGATTATGGCACTGGGATTGTTACAGCACCGGAAGAAGGTAGCCCCGGTATTAATCTGTCACGGGGAGGAGGTATGGGTTACATACAGCGAGATTTCTTACTCTCTGGGCAGAATTATCTTAATTTAAGTGGTTATATAAGAGTAGGTGCGCCCCAACCTAACGATGATTTTAATTTTATGGTAGTTCCATCTTATATGATGGATGATGATAGTTTCTATACTGTAAATGTAGATACACTAGAAGGAACTAATAAAGCTGAATTGATTTATGGTATCAAAGATTTGATTCCTCAAGTAGGTGATTTTAGAGTTAGTCCGGTAGTTGATCTTTTAAAGCAAGGAGTGGATTTGTATAATACTACGAAAGGTACAGCCACCGATATTAGATTTGATTGGGAAGAAGAAGGAAATGATATATGGTATAGAATGCTTTGGATAGATACAGATAACATTACTAATAAATATCATAAGGCAAAATTTATTGCCCCTTTAAATGAAGCTGGGACAACTGCTTACTATTATAGAAGTGCTTCTCATTATACTAGTGGTATATCAAGAGTTTTAGGAGGTACTAATATACCAGACATCGAAGGTGTAAGGGGTTACGGCACTAAATTATCGGGTACTACTCTTCTTTCCAGTAGTAACAATGAAAATTTAGGCGGTACTTCTAATTTTACTCACTCTTTCTATTTGAGACCTACCACTTCAGGTACTTTCTTTTGTGCTTCTGGAACTGGAGATGCTCTAGATAGAATTTGGGAATATTCCATTTCAAGTTCAAAAGTGAGAATAGATGTTGGAGCTAGTTCTTCGACTCAGGCAACTTTAACAAGTACCACAACTTACGATTTAGATGGCATTCAACCTCTTGCCATAGTTTTTACTTATGATCAAACCATCGATAACAATAATTTTAAATTATATGTAAATGGGCATTTGGAAGATACGTCTGATGATACTACTGGTGTGGTTAATTGGCCTTATAGAATAGGAATAGGGAAACATTTTGACGGCAGCCACCCTTATTCTGGGTTCGTGCAGGAAATCACTCTTCATAGTAAAACAGCTTCCATTCCCGTTAATCCTAGCTCTTATATACATAATACTAAACATTTAGAAGATAAAAATAAAGTTTATAACAGTCGCTTATTTATTTTTGATTACCACAATATTAATGGAGTAGCAAGAACGGAAGTATGTAGAAGTAATCAAACTGGTTGGAAGGTGACTGCACTATGAGTTTAACTTGGGCAACGGGTTCCTTAGAAGTATATGCAGAAGCTTCAGGCACTTTGAATTTTACTGATAATGATGTAAAATGGGCATACGTTGACTGGGATGATGGAGAAGATAATAGTCTAGAAAAAGCTATATATCAATGGGAAGAACTAGAAACAGATTCAAATTCTGTTACTTTAACTCACACATATACTAAAACTGGAACTTTTTATCCGGTTGTGCGTACGATTAATAGTGCTGGATTTTTATCTAAATATTTTTATGATAATAGTAAATCACCTACTACTATACCAGCTCCCAAAGAATCGGTGGCAGATATAGACCCTCTTACTATAACCGATGGAAAACCACTTTCAACACTTAAAGTGGAAAATAAAATCACAATGAGTGGTATAGATAATAATGTATTAGAAAATAATCCTTCTCAGGTTTATATAGTGGCTCCTGCGTTGGCAGCAGGAACAACATTGGATAGTGCGATTAGAATAACCTTTGAGGTTGAAGCACAGGTGGCTGTTTATGGTGTTGTTGTAGGCTTACAGACTGTTACACCTGATTACTCT
>Ga0080013_1004834_pt1 | contig 12981 bp, 16 predicted proteins | sample ETNvirenome_6_85_FD_69236 | JGI IMG/M metagenome (GOLD analysis project Ga0080013, IMG submission 69236) | Marine viral communities from the Pacific Ocean - ETNP_6_85 (SPADES assembly) (version 2) | ecosystem: Environmental > Aquatic > Marine > Oceanic | place: Pacific Ocean | collected 2013-06-19 | reverse complement strand
AAATTATTAATAAAGGTCCTCAAAAAGGATATAGAGTCCCATTAGATAAAAAAGGATTTACTGAAAGAAGACCTTGGGCATCGGATAAAAGCTACAAAGCTTCATATGGAGAAAGAATTCCAGCAGGACACTCTGGAGCATCAGTTCCGAAACAAATGAAACAATTTACAAAAAAAGCTTCAGGTGGTTTAATTAAAGGTTTTCCTAAAATTGCTAAGAAAGGCTGGAGATAATGTCAGGACTTAGTGCATCAGGTTTAAAAACAATGATTAAAAATTATACCGAAGTAGATTCTACGGTATTTACTGATGATATTTTAGAAAATTTAATTTTAAACGCTCAACAAAGAATATTTTATGATGTCCCAGTAGATTCGGATAGGGTAGAATATCAAGGTACTGTAGCAGCTGATACTAATACAGTCAGGGTACCCGCAGGAATGGTTTTTGTAAGAGGTGTTGAAGTTTTTAATTCTACTTCTTCTCGAACAGGACCAGCTACTTGGTTACAAAAAAGAGATAGAACTTTTTTAAATGAATATGTAGGACAATTAACTGGGCCTGAAGGTTCTCAAACAGGCCAAGATACTACAGGATTACCTAAGTATTATGCTATGTTTGGAGGAGCGACTGGACTTAGTTCTACTACTTCAGGCAATATTATAATGGCTCCTACACCGGATGCTAACTATTTAATCAATATTCACGGTAATGTAATGCCGGTTACTTTAGAGGGTAGTAATACAAACTATATTAGTTTAAACTTCCCTCAGGGACTTTTATATGCTTGCTTGGTAGAGGCATATGGATTTTTAAAAGGTCCAATGGATATGTTGACATTATATGAAAATAAATATAAACAAGAACTAACTAAATTTGCAAGTGTGCAAATTGGAAGACGAAGACGAGACGATTACACAGATGGTACTGTACGTATACCAATTGAGTCACCGTCTCAATAATAGGAGATAAATTATGGCAATAACATCGGCAATTTGTAATTCTTTTAAACAAGAAATTTTAGAAGCGGAACATAATTTTACAGCTACAACTGGAAATACTTTTAAACTTGCCTTGTATACAAGCTCGGCGACTTTAAGCGCATCTACAACAGCTTATTCAAGCTCTAATGAAATTACTAATTCATCGGGAACGGCATACACAGCGGGTGGAAAAGCCTTAACAAGTGTAACGCCTACCTTAGACTCATCAACTGCAGTTTGTGATTTTGCAGATGTCTCTTGGACATCAGCTTCATTCACAGCTAATGGATGTTTAATCTATAATGATTCACATTCAGGAGACGCTTCAGTTTGTGCAGTGGCTTTTGGTGGAGATAAGACTGTATCAAGCGGAACATTTACAATTCAATTTCCTGCAGCGGCAGCAACTACAGCTATAGTTCGAATAGCATAAGGAGGAAGTCCTTATGGCTAATACTTGGGGACGATCCGGCACAACCTGGTCACAGGGTTTGTGGGGCCAACAAGACAATAACGCAGCAGCCCTTACTGGTGTATCAGCAACAATATCTTTAGGAAGTATAGTATCTTATCCTGAACAAGGATGGGGTCGTGATGCCTATGGTGAAGAACCATATGGAGATAGTTATGATCCTAATATTATTATTAGCACTGGTTTTGGATTAACATCTTCTCTTGGATCTACAACAGTCTCAACCGAAATAAATGCTGGTTGGGGTCAAGATGCATGGGGAGAAGAAAACTGGGGTCAATCAGGATTAACTGTAGAAATAAGTGCTCCAGAAGGTCTTACAGCAAGTCTTCCAGCTGTGGGATGGGGTAATCAAACTTGGGGTGACGATAAATGGGGTGGAGAATATTGTTTAGATCCTGCAGATGTAATGGGACTAACAGGAATTGGTGTTACTTCAAGTGTTGGTTCACCAACAGCTATTTCTGATTTTACTGGAACTCTTTCAGGACAATCTGCTACTTCATCAGTAGGATCAATATCACTTGATAACATGACCCTTGGATTAACAGGGCAATCTTTAACTTCTTCAGTTGGCGCTATTGCACCTGCAGATGTAATGGGATTAACAGGAGTTGATGCTACTACTTCAATAGGAGAAATAATAACAACAAGTGTAGAATTAATAGATGTAACTGGAGTAGGATCTACAGTGTCTGTAGGAGCGCTTACTCCTGCAGCTATGACTATAGGGCTTTCAAGTGCTGGAGTGGGTACAACAGCTGTAGGATCAATTTCACCTACAGAAATGACAATGGGATTGACAGGAGTTGGTGCTACTGTTAGTATAGGTCAAGTAGGTGGTCCAATAGCATGGAGTAAAGTTACGCCTTCTCAGGGAGGTAGCTGGAGTCAAAGAACCGCTACACAAGGCGGTAGTTGGAGTAAAAGAACTCCTTCATAAATATAATATATGATGTTGACATTATGTATAAAACAAATTAAAAATAACGAATTAAGCAGGAGATAAATTATGGCTTCAACATACACACCTTTAGGTGTTGAAAAAATGGCAACCGGTGAGAATGCCGGTACATGGGGAACAAAAACTAACACTAACTTAGAAATTATCGAGCAATTTGCTGGTGGATATACTACACAAGCAGTAACAGATGGTGCGGATACAGATCTTTCAGTTTCTGATGGATCAACTGGAGCATCTCTTGCTCATAGAGTTATTGAATTAACAGGTGCACTTACAGGCGCAAGAAACGTTACACTACCTATAGATGTTCAACAACTATATGCTATTAAAAATTCAACAACAGGTTCACAAAACGTTACAGTTAAATATGTGACTGGAACAGGAACCAGTGTTACATGGACTGGTACTGACACAGGAACTAAATTAATTTATGGTACAGGATCAGGATCTAACCCAAATTTAGTTGATTTAGGATTTGGTGATGGTGATGTAACATTAACTGGAACACAGACTTTAACAAACAAAACTTTAACTAGTCCTAAAATTGGAACTTCAATTTTAGATACTAATGGTAACGAATTATTCTTATTAACAGCGACAAGTTCAGCAGTTAATGAGCTGACTTATGCCAATGGGGCAACAGGAAATCCGCCAACATTCACCGCTTCTGGTGAATCAAATGTAGGAATAACTCTTGCAGCCAAGGGTACAGGTGTGATACAACTAACTTCTAGTATGAATCCTACTATTAGTACAAGTGGCAAAGCAATGGTATTAGGATTTTAATTTAGGAGGAAACTATGGCAAGTGAAGTATTTAAAGTAAAGTTAGTAGCAGGAATCACAAACTCTGAGAACACTATGTTAACAGTAGCAAGTGGGCACACTTATGTGGTGCTTAATATATCTTTGTGTGAAACTGCTGGAGCAGCTGAAACTTTTGATCTTTATATTGACGATGGCGGCGGCGGAACAGATTATGAAATTTATTCTGATCAAGCTCTTGCAGCAAATGCTACTTTTGAACATACAACAAGAATTGTTCTAGAAGCTAGTGATGTACTTTGTTGTGCATTAGCAAGTGCAGGGAATGTAGATGCTGTTATTAGTTATTTAGATCAAACATTATAATAGGAGAAGATTTATGAGTGGAACAGTAGGTGATAATATTTATAGAGCATCGGGAGTCGTAGCGTCTGCCGGCGGTGGAGGAAGACTAGGACAGATAGTTGTAGTATCTTCTGATTCGACGGTTTCAGGAACAACTTCTACTTCATACACAGATTTATCAACTAATTTTCAATTACAAATAACACCAACGGCTTCAGACAGTCAAATTTGGATTCGTGCAGCTTCAAACGGAAGTTGTGGAGGTGGTCCAGCTAGATATCAAATTGATAGAGATAGTGGAACACAAGTAGTTGAAAGTGGATTAGGTTCTTCAGGAAGCGGTTTTATAGTTTTAGAAGCACTCGACTCACCAAGCACTACCTCACAAATTACCTATAAAGTCCAATACAAAAATACAGGTGGGGCATCAGGCCATACCACTTATTGGCAAGGTGGAAACGCTTACAGATATATGTTTGTAGCAGTAGAAATATTAGCAGAATAAGGAGATTAAATGAGCAGTCCAACAGTAAATGATAAAATCGGTGATGCAATTATAGCAATAGATAGTACAAGACAATACAAGTTTACAGTCGGAGACATTGATAGTATTGTTTGGCTTGATGGTAAAGCACCTATATCAAACGCTGATATAGAAGCTAAAATAGCAGAACACGATGCAGCAGATGCACAAAAAGTTACTGACAAAGCTAGCGGAAAAGCTAAACTACAAAGTGGAGAATCTTTAACAGCGGCTGAAACAGAAGCATTGTTTGGTTAATTCTTAATTTTTTACACCCCCCTCTTATATAGTTGTATATAAAGCAAATATAGTATATTTTGCCTTAACTTAGGATTTGTATGCTACAAAAGATAGGATTTTTACCAGGATTTAATAAACAAGTAACACCCACAGGGGCAGAAGCTCAATGGCAAGAGGGTGAAAATATTCGTTTTAGATATGGGACTCCTGAAAAAATAGGAGGATGGGCTCAATTAGGGGACAAAAAACTAACTGGCCCCGCAAGAGCAATACATCAAATGGTTAATAATGAGGGTATTAAATACTCTATTATAGGAACCAATAGAATTTTATATGTTTATTCTGGAGGAGTTTATTATGATATTCATCCTTTAGCCAATCCATCAGGTACAGCAATTACAAATGCATTCAGTACCAGTAATGGTGATGCAACTGTTACATTAACTTTTTCATCTGCACATAACTTTGCAGTAGGAGATATAATTTTGTTTGGTGACAGCACTACTTTTAGCGCTATTACTAATTCAGATTTTACATCTGCAACTTTTTGTGACAAAAAATTTATGGTGACAGAAGTTCCTACTACAACGACTTTAAAAATAAATGCAGGAGCTACTGAAACTGGTGCAGGAGCAACTACTTCTGGAGGAATAACTTACTATAGATATTATAATGTTGGTCCAGCTGAACAGATTGGAGTTTATGGATATGGAATATCTCAATGGGGTGGTACGGTAACTAATCCACAAACTACTACTTTAGATGGAGCTTTAGGTGATAATGTTTATGGAACTGGTGGCTCAGGAACTAGTATTGTTTTAGATTCAGTTACAGGTTTTCCAACTACGGGTACCAACTATATTCAAGTTGGCACAGAAGAAATTTCTTATACAGGAGTTTCTGGAACCACAACATTAACAGGAATTACGAGAGCAGTGCGAGGAACCACTCGAGCGGCTCATTCAGATGGAGCAACCGTTACTAATTTTAGTGATTATGCTGCCTGGGGTCAAGCCGCAGCTTCTACTGATAAAGTTGCTGAACCTGGTTTATGGTCATTAGATAATTTAGGTGGAACCTTAATTGCTTTAATTTGTAATAACGCTGTCTTTGAATGGGATGCAAATTCAACAAATGCAACAGCCACACGAGCCACTATTATTACAGGAGCACCAACAGCGTCTAGAGATATGTTAGTATCAACACCTGATCGTCACTTAGTTTTATTTGGAACAGAAACTACAATTGGAGATACAAGCACTCAAGATGACATGTTTATAAGATTCTCTTCTCAAGAAGATATAAATACTTGGGCACCTACAGCAACCAATAGTGCTGGTACACAAAGACTGGCCGCCGGATCACGGATCATGGGAGCACAACTTGGTAGAAACACAATTTATATTTGGAGTGATACTTCTTTATTTACTATGAGATTTGTAGGAACTCCATTTACTTTTGCCTACGAACAAGTAGGTACAAACTGTGGATTGATTGGAAAAAGTTCAGCTGTAGAAGTTGATGGTGCTGCATACTGGATGTCGGATAATGGTTTCTTTAGGTTTACTGGTAAACTAGAATCTTTAGATTGTTTAGTAGAAGACTACGTTTATGATGATTTAAATAAAACTTCTAACCAAATGATTTATTGTGGATTAAATAACTTGTTTGGAGAAGTAATGTGGTTTTATCCAACTGCTGATTCTAATGTTAATAATAGATGTGTAATTTATAGTTATTTAGATTCAACACCTGATAGACCTATTTGGTATACGAATGCAAGTTCAATTTTTCCAAGAACTACATGGATAGACTCTGCAATTTTTGGATTACCTCACGCTACTTTTTATGATGCCAGTGATGATGATTCTTTTGATGTTACTGGAAACAGTGAAGGTATTACAATTTATTATGAACATGAGACCGGAGTAAATTATATTAAAGGAGGAACTACTTATGCAGTTCCTGCTAATATATTATCTGGAGATTTTGACATTACTCAAGACCAACAAAGAGGAATTACTTTTAGAGGAGATGGAGAGTATATAATGAGAGTTAGTAGATTTTTACCTGACTTTATTTCTCAAGCAGGAAATACTGTAGTTGAATTAGATTTAAGAGATTATCCTAATGAAACAGCAGCTAGTTCTACATTAGGCCCATTTACTATTACTTCTAGCACTAAATATCAAAGTTGTAGAGCTAGAGGTAGAGCAGTAGCTGTAAAAATATCCAACACAGCAGTAGATTCTAATTGGAAATTAGGAACTTTTAGGTTAGATGTACATGCAGGAGGAAGAAGATAAAATGCCGTTTAAATCAGAAAAGCAAAGACGTTATATGCATGCTAACTTACCCGAGATCGCACAGAGATGGGAAAGAGATTATGCAAGTGGTGGTATTGCTAGAGTAGGATACCAACAAGGTACGGGAGTTGCACCTTTTCCATATCAAGGTGGAACAATTCCTTTTGATCCATCTAGAGGGAACAGAGGGTTTTATGAGTTTGACGAATTAAATCCTCAAAAAAATACACAAAGATTACAAGAATTAGGTATTTACGAAAATCTTTATAAAGCACCACCTCCTCCAATGATTGGTGACAAAGGTGGTAGTATGAATTTTATGTCCGGATCTCTCGACGCACCTTACGGTGTCCATCCTGTAACAGGAATACCTTATCAAGAACCAAGAACTATTGCTGATCAAAATAAATATTTAGGTCAAACGTTTACTCAAAAACAAATACCTTGGTATAAACAAATAGGCGATATGTTTAGTGGTGCAAAAAATTATGCAAGCGGTATATTTTCAGGAGCTAAAAATAAAGGCGGTGCTTTAGTAGGAAACATTATGGGAATGGCTATGGGTATTCCAGGATTAGGAATGCTACTAGGAAGTACGAGACCAGACAATCCTTATGAAAAATTTCAAAAACAAATGTTTGCAGAAATGGGATATCAAGGAGATCCTAATAAAGATCCTTTTGGAAAAAATATTCGATCCCTTAAAGGTGGCTATGATGTAGTAAAACAATTTGATAAGTTAGCTGGAAGTAAAATTGGACAGAAATATGGTTACGCAGAAGCTATGGCTGATGGAAAAATTACTGAAGAAGAATTAGCAGAAATGCAAGCTAAAGGATTAAAAGGATGGCAATTAAATAGATTACAAGTTTTAGCTGAAGGTAAGAAGAAAGCTATGGATTGGTATGATCTAAAAAATAGACCTCCTGGATTAGATATAACAAAAGGTGGTATTACAAAAAAAATAATTAAAAAACCTACTAGTACTGGTGGTAGCAGCGTATGGGATCCATCTGGCAAAATACATCATGGAGATAAGGCTCATGGAGATGGTGGAAGATTTGATATTTCAAATAAAAGTAGTCCTAAAAGTAGTTCAAGTTACTCTGGTGGACCTGGAAGAAGACATCATGCATTAGCTCAAGGAGGCATAGTAAGTCTATGGCCAAAATAGTACAATCATTAACCAGAGCAAGCACAGAATATAGAGAAGACGTAGCACAATCTTTAGTTAGAGATTTAGATGCTGTGTTAGAGAAATTAAATACTACATTTCAAGAAGAATTAAAACAGGAGATAGAAGCTAAAAGTTTCTTTGTTGAATAATGGCTGTTGTAAATCAATATAAATTTTATGGGAAAACTGTCACTGCCGCTGAGACTAATACTCTTCTTTCACCAGCAGCTACAGAAACTTTAATTATTAAATCATTAAGAGTAACCAACAAATCAGGATCTAATACTCCTACTATAACTATTAAAAACAATGCTTTTGAAATAGTTCATACTCAAACACTATCAACATCAGCTAGTGTAGAAATACTTACCCTTCCCTTAATTGTAGAAGGGTCCACGACGCTAACAGCTACAACCGCTGGAACCGTCTCTGATGGGGTGGTTATAGGTATTAGTTACTTAGATATTAATAAGGAGATAACAACATAATGAAAACAACAATAATAAACGGAAAAGAAGTTCCTGTTGTAGAACCAACTCAAATTATTACTACAATATCTAACTCTAAAACAGGAGAGGTTTATGTAACCGAGGAGGAATGGAAAGCTAAGGGTATAGCTGAGGCAGACATTAAAAGAGACGTTAAAGTAATGATGCCAGCACTTGATTTGTTTGCAAAAACAAAGTAAAGTATAGACTCAGGAAATTTTCACCTGCTCTTAACTTAAATGAAGCAAAATTATGGCACTATTTGAAGAACAAATTACAGATACACTAGAAACAGGAGCACCTCCTATAAAATATGAAGGAGATGAAGGACCTAAAGATCCTAGACAAGAGCAGATGTTAGCTCGATTAAAAGAAGAATACATGCAATATGTATTTGAAATGAAAGAGTTAGAGGAACCTATCATGTCTTTTGAAGAATGGTATCAATCAGTTTATAAAGCTAGTCAGATGGGTGTTCAAGCTCCTCAAGAAGAAATGATGGGTGAAGAAATGATGATGAGAGAACCAGCAGCTTATGGTGGTATCATGGATACTGAATCAGGAAGAAGAGCATATGGTTTAGGAAGTTTCTTTAAAAAAATTACAAGTCCAATTAAAAAAGTTGTTAAAGGTGCAGGAAAATTACTTAAAAGTCCAGTAGGTAAAATGGGAATTGCAGCATTACTCGCAGGCCCAGCACTAGGTGCATTGACTGGTTCAGGTGCAGCAACTGCAGCTAGTAAAGCAGCTTGGCCGGGAGGAATGGAAAGATTTTTAGGTTCTGCTACAAAAAGCAAAGGACTTAAAGGTTTATTAAACAAAGCTATACCTCATTTAATGAAACCAAAAACTTTAGCTAAGATTGGTATTGGTGCAGCAAGTGCACTACCATTACTAGGTATTGGAACTAAAACTAAACAAGATCAAATAGAAAATTTTGGTCAAGAGGGAAAATTCGATATTGATTATGGAGCAATGAGAAAAGCAGCAGCTGGAGTTGATATGGATAACCCATCAGAGCTAGCATCTTTTTACGAAACTTACGGAGTGACTCCTGGATCTTTGTCATTAGGATCTCAAGTAGCAGCAGACGGTGGAAGAATTGGTTATGCTCAGGGCCAAGCGGTCGACTTCGAAAGTATCATAGAAAATATGAGACCAGGAAGTATGGATGTTATTGAAAAAATAAAAGAAGGAATTGGTAAAGGTCCGGTTGGTCCTTTTATAGACGAAGCTATCTGGATAGAAAAGATTAAAGATTTTATAAGAAAAAAAAGAGGTGAAGAAAGACCTGATCCAAGAGAAGACCTGATCGATCCAAGAGCAGAGATTATAGAAGAGTTGAACGTATTTGAAGACCCTAGAAGACCTATGAGACCTATAAGACCTATAAGACCTATGCCTGACATGCCTAGAAGACCTATGCCTGACATGCCTAGAAGACGAAGACAAGGATACGCTTTAGGATCTAAAGCAGACTTTGCACTAGAAGATGTTATGACTGGTGGTGTGGAAGATGAGTTGGGTGGTATTACAGGTATCATGAGACAAGCTGATCTTCAACGTAAAGGAAACGTTGGTCAGTTCTATGCGGCTGAAGGTGGAATGCCAATGATGGCTTCTTATGATTATAATGATGCAATGGCTGAAAGTTATGATGAATTTCAACGTCTTAGAAAATTAGGAGAGATACCTTTGGATTTGGAATTTGATGAGTGGTTGGAAATGCAAGATGTTGAAAGACATATGAAACTTCCATCTGAACCAAGAACAATGGCTCGAGAAGGAGGGATCATGGACCTTGGTGGTATGGAAAAAGATTATAGAGAAACTGGTGGCTTTGTTGACATTGGAGCTGAAGAAAAAGCAGATGATGTACCAGCAAGATTAAGTGTAAATGAATTTGTAATGACAGCTGATGCTGTTAGAGGCGCAGGTGATGGAGACATTGATCTAGGCGCTGAACGTATGGAAGATACAATGAAACAATTAGAACAACAAGGTAAAAGAAATCAAGGAGCTTCAGATATGTTTGAAGTTTCAGAAAGATTAAGCGAGGTAATATAATGGCTGGAATAGGTAAAGCACTTAGAGGAATTGGAAACGTTTTAAAAAAATATAAAAACAAAGAGTCTACACCTGATTGGGTAGATAGACACACTAATCCTGGAGAAGTAAAACCAGGTAAAATTTTAAAAAATACTTTAAAAGGAGCAGGAGCTGCAGTAGGTGTTGGAATAGGAGCAGAAAAAATTTCTACTCATAGAAGAAAAAAAAGAAGAACCAGAAAAGCTGCCGGTGGTATTTTAAAAGGTATAGGAAAAATAGTTAAAGGTCCTGCTAATAAAATTAGAATGGAGCAGGCAAAGAATTTAAAAAAACATCGTTTAAAAAGTAAGATTGAAAAAGCAAGAGCAGGAAGAGAAGCACGTAAAATAGTATCTGATTGGGATAAAAAACACGTATCTTCAAACCCTGAATTAAAAAGAGCTATGTCTCAAGAAAGACATCCAAAGTCTTGGAGAAGACAAGTTACAAAAAAATTAAAGGAGATTAAGTAATGGCTGTACAACAAACACAAACGTTACCGGCACCATTTTTAACGGATATTACAAAACAATATTCTAAAGACATTGGAGCATTAACTGCTAGACCTTTAGACACATCACAATTTGCACCAACAATTGCAGGTCAAGATCCATTACAAACACAAGCTTACACAGCAGCTCAACAAGGTATTGGAGCTTACCAACCATACTTAACAGGCCAAGGAGCATACGCTGGAACCCCAACAAACATGATGGGTGTTCAAGATTATTTAGGACAAGCTCAAAGTTATTCAGGACCACAAGCTTACCAACAATTCATGTCACCTTATCAACAACAAGTTATTGATAAAACGTTAGCAGAATTTGACAAACAAACTCAAGCTGGTTTAACTGGAATAGGTCAAACAGCTGCCATGTCAGGAAACTTAGGTGGTGGTAGAGAAGGTGTTATGAGAGCAGAATACCAATCAAACCAAGATGCAAGACGAGCATTAATGAATCAACAAATGTTACAACAAGGATTTACTCAAGCACAGACAGCAGCTAATCAAGCTTTCGGTCAACAAAGAAATTTAGCACAGGATGTTTCTGGACTAGGTGGATTACAATATAAATTACAAGGTCAAGATGTTTCTAGACTAGGATCTGCGGGCGCGATCCAACAGGCACAAGCTCAAGCAGAAGCAAATGCATTGCAAGAAGCAAATAGACTTAAAGCATACGAACCATATGAGAGATTAGGATACCTTGGCAGCGGTCTATCTTCTATGCTTCAAGGTATGCCAGGTTCATATTCATCAACAGTAACACCTAACAAATCACCATTAGAACAAGCGTTAGGTATACTATCAACAGGGATAGGAGCGTATCAAGCGTTTAATAATTAATGAGTAGAATATTTCAAAGACCTATGTTTAGAATCGGCGGATCAGCTGGAGGTATAACTTCTGGTTTGAGACGAGGGTATGAAGAAGGTAATTCTGTAGGAGGAGATCTTAAGTCTGCAGATTTTGAAACTCAAGACACTGAAATAGAAACACCAGGAGGTGATGAGATGATGGATCGAGTAGAAGCTGCATACAGAGCTTTTGGTCCTCAAACCGAGCTTCCTAAAAGCACAGCAGGTTCAGACTTCTTAATGAACTTAGGTTTAAATTTAATGAGTGGTCCATCCACAGGAAGTTTTTTTGGTAACGTAGGTGAGGCAGCAAAAGAACCTTTAGGACAATTTCAAAAAGCAAGAGCTGCTGAAAAAGCAATGAAGTATAAAAGAGGTGAATCTGAAAGAGGATTAAAGTTTGAAATTTGGAAAAACTTATCTAAAGAAGAACAAGATCAATATTATACTAGAGCAAAAATGTTAGTGCGTGAAGGTAGAGCAGATAGTATTGGAGAAGCATTAAACATATTATTCCCTGGTACAAGAAAACAAGCTCATGAAGCAGATATTATACGTGACGAAGTTACTCAATTAATAAGTGATTTAAGAAGAGAAGATGAAAGTCTTCAACTTACTCAAAGACAAGGGAAACATATCTTAGATGCTAAAAATAAAGCGTTAGATAATGGTTGGAATACGGTGGATGATTCTAGAATAATTATTAGTAAAGAAGGTTGGGAAAATGAAGAAGGAAAAAATATTTGGCCCGGAGAAAACGAAGAGGGAGTTATTTTATTTGCAAGTTCAAAACATGCGGATAAATACATAGATGGATTTGTATACGTAGATATAACAACGGGTAAAACTTATAAGAAACAAGACAATAAACTTATCAATACAGATTTATTGCCAAAGAAATAGGAGGGTAAATGGTTAGATATTTTGACCCAAGACAACTTGTCCTAGATCAACAAGAAGAAGAAAAGCAGAAAATAGAAGACGTTCTTTTCACTCAAGAAAAGATTGATCTTAAAAAAGAAGAAGACGAAAAAGCTTTAAGAAAAAGAAGTAGTATAAGAGAAGGTTTAACCGAAGCTGCTAAAATTATTAGAGACGTTAAATTTAGAATTAAAGAAGGCGACGACGCCTATTACGATTATAAAAAAAAGACTGAACCTGATTTCCAAGACCCTAGAGAATACGCTGAAGGAAAAGTTTTTATAACTCCATCTGAATTAGAAAACATGGAGAAGGGTGGTAAGAAAGTAAAAAATTTAAAAAAAAAATACGAA
>Ga0080013_1004833_pt1 | contig 12982 bp, 16 predicted proteins | sample ETNvirenome_6_85_FD_69236 | JGI IMG/M metagenome (GOLD analysis project Ga0080013, IMG submission 69236) | Marine viral communities from the Pacific Ocean - ETNP_6_85 (SPADES assembly) (version 2) | ecosystem: Environmental > Aquatic > Marine > Oceanic | place: Pacific Ocean | collected 2013-06-19 | reverse complement strand
CTTGTAAACTATGTTATCGTGATACTTCTCTTTGTATTTGAGAATAGTCTCTTCTTCGTTGCCAGGGGAATTTGCATTAATCAAGATTAATTCGCACTTCTCTTTAAAGATGGTCTGCCCGGTCACATCTTCCAGAAACCCTTCAATGTATTCATCTCCATTAAAAACAGAGGTGATTATAGATAATTTGGGCAAATCTTCAATGTTCACCTTAACAGTTTTCTCACCAGAGATCTTCTCTATCATCAGCGCAAGTTGCTTTTGTTCTTCAAATTCTTCACAAATATATTCTTGTAGCTTTTTAGCTCTAGACTTAAATCTTCCATAGTCCTTGTATACTTCCCTTAGGCGCATCTTGAAAGAGCCTTGTTGGGCGTCGCACCACATTGACCCTTCCGGAATGACACCTTCCCAGACCACCTCTTTTGGGATAGGAACTATGTCATACTCTACCGTAGCAAACATGGGTTTCTTCTTGACCTTTCCCTTCTTGTCTTTTACCGGCATATACAGAAAATCAACATGACCACTCCAAGCGGGCGCAATAATAGGCATTCCGCTATAAGCTGCCTCAAAAATAGGTAGGCCAAATCCCTCCCCATGCGTAAGCGAAACAAGAGATTTAATCTTTTCCTCTTGATATAGCGACGCCATTTGCTCATCAGTTAAGGATCCATGTAATGAATAAACCTTGCACTTTCTATCTGGGTATGCTTGGAGTAGATGCTTTATACGATTTTCAATGTGTATCCTGTCGTAAATGCAATTCTTCATAAGGTTGCATTTAACAACAAGCCCCACTTCTTGATCGATAAATTCCTCAACAAACCATTTAATGGTGTTCTCAACATTCTTTCTTGGGCCCCATTGCGCGACAAGTAAAAAATTAAAATCAGTGTCTAATTCCAAGCCCATGGGCTCGGGAGTGATTGTTTTGACAGGGTAATGAACAACTTCAATCGGTACTTGGACCCTAAAGTCATTAAACACCTCACCTGTCTCATTATTCTGTGCTGTATACGAAGAATTCTCATACACCTGTTTGGAGTGTTCGGAGATCGTAATAATTCTGTCCACTACTTGAGATTTTTCAATCCACTGCGGAGTTACCCGATTCACCTCCACCCCGGCTGTAACGCCAACATTAACAGGCGCTATCTTCTCCCACTCATTCGGGATCGTCACTTGTACCGACATGTCAAACTGGCCGCCGCCATGCGCATAGTGGGCGGTCTTTTCTAAGATTGAATCTATCCACTCGCGTTCTTCATCGTTGGCCCAAACCCAATTTGTCTTACCCCAGTTTATTTGATGGGCATAGATATCGAACAAGTCTTCCCTACTACGCAGAGCCCTCAGTACGTATCTTGTATGTTCTCCGTAGCCTGACTGTGTCATCATCGGGCCTTTTACTAAAACTTTTTTCATTATTTCACCTCTTTTAATGACCAGTTCTGGTAGTTCTTTCTCGTACCCCAAGATCCGTATTTTTCAATAATATGATCCATCGTTTCAACCCATTTTTGTTGAAATTCCTCAAATCCATAATTTGTTAAAACATGTTGGCGACCTTTCTCCCCTAGTTCTTGTCGATCTTCCTGTGTCATTTCAAACATCTTGCAAAGCGCATTGATAAAATCATCCTCGTTTATCCTATCTTCTCGGATGTACGGTATATCCTGGGATCCGATGATAGCCTTAGAAGCTGGCTCAATCCCAATACCAAACCACTCTTCGCCATCGGTCACCTGCTCTTGCAGGCCTCCCGTCATGTTGACAATGATGGGCGTCCCACACGATAGTGACTCTAGAGTGGCCAGCCCAAACCCTTCGGCATCAGATATATTAATGGTGCAGTCAGCGGCATTATAAAGCAGACTGAGGTGCTCTGGCTCTAATTTTACAGTAGAGAACTTGACCTCTCCATTTGTCAGCCCAAGCTCATGTACAATGGCTTCTAGATCCTGGCCATTGGGATCCTTAACATCAGTATGCATCAACAGCATCGCTTTATCATGGCCGACCTTATCTAGAAATTTCTTAAACCAGAAAATTAAAGTTCCACTCTGCTTACGTCGAGCATTTCTGTTGTTCCAAAAGAATATAACTTTGTCTTTTTCTTCAGAAAAATGTTCTTCCTTGAACGCTGTCATATCCTCGCCTTCGACTGGTCTGAATATCTGCGTATTCACAGAGTGCGGGATATGAATTACCTCCCGTTCGGGACAGACCGTTCTAACAATATCATCTGTAACTTTCGATATTGTTGTGATTACGTCACAAGACAAGTAATGAGCCCTATTGTATTTTGGATACGGATAGTTATCCCAAACGTGATAGTAAACCATTGGAAGCAGGGGGCGGATCTCATCCTCGATCTCCCAAAGCCACCCATAAAATCTTGGGTCAGTCATAAACCAAAGGGCATCTGGTTTTTCTCTTCGTAGGATCGATCTTATCATATCTGGGTTTCCATACCCGTCCACAGGGTATATAACCCAGTCGTCTCCCCACTTATCCGTCTTAACGGGGTTGTAATTATCATGTTTTACCGCTCCTCCTAAACAGAAGAAGCTATAACGTCCCGTTTCTAATAAAGACTCTATCATATACTTCGTCTGGGTCCCAACACCAGATGGGGACATAGGGTGATCAGACAAAACAAGAACTTTTTTCTTCTTTGGTCCCTGCGTTTCGGTCATAATTCCTCTCTTATTGACAATGTTTAGTTTTGTAAAACTCGCACCTAGAACAAGACATCCGATTTTTAATGGTTGTGTTCTTCCGGATATTGTAGAGGGCCTTATTTAACAAGTTAAGGGCATTTTTTATTTTTTTATCCCCACTGGTGATTCTGACAAATTCTACTTCATTTTTCTTGGCAGTCCTCTTGAGGAGGGCAAAATGTGTTTCGATATTTTTTGGATCAATCCCGTGCTTTGTGGAAAAAAAATGTTTATAAAGGGTTAGTTGATAAGAAAGTATCTTGTCTGTCTTTCTCCGCGCATCCCAGCCCCATGAGCAAGTCTTCCAATCTATGACGTGATAAGTATCTCCGCACTTAATCACTAAGTCGATAAATCCTTTAAAGTATTGTGGGTGTGAAGTCAAAGGTAGATAAAGCTGTTCTTCGGTGGAGATTAACTCATACTTACCAAAGTGATCTCCCAGCGCAGGCAAAACTTTTGTAGACAAACTTCTACCTTGTTTCTCCATCTGTGCTAGAAGCGTAACATCAAGAGGAACACCTATCAGTTTAAGCTCCTCTACCTGTTTTAAGAAACTAAGAGTGAAATAATTCTCAGGCCGTGTGCTCCCCGTTAGGAGGGTTTTTTCGCACGTATCATGTATTGCAGTCCCAAATATAGTAAACTCGTTACCTTTAAAGGCGTTCACCCTGTCCAAGTACTTTAGTTTATGTTTATAAGGACATTCATTCCAAATCTTAAGTTCAGAATATGAAATATGTTCTCTCATTGTTCCCTCTTCTACGGAACCTTAGGAACCACACTCTTGGGCGTCGGCGCTTTCTTGGGCGTCGGCGCTTTCTTGGCCACCGTGCTCTTCTTTGGTGAAGATGTGCTTCTCTTGACTTTTTCAAAAGAAACTTCATACTTCAGCCTCTGGTTATAGCTGTTCTTGTACCTCTGCTCGGTTCCCAAAGTAATCTTGTGACCAAGCCCTCTCAGGTAAGAAAAAATTTCTTTTTTAGTGACAACCTTTTTACCCTCTTGAATCGTATGTGGAACCATACTAAATTCATAAATAACATGGGTTCCCGTCTCTCTAATGTTCTCTGCTTTTATCGCTCTCTTCATTGTCTTCCTCCATTAGTTTTGCATGATTTAAATCATCTAGTGCCTGTTCATAACCACGGAAGAAATTTTCTTCGGCTATTGCCATCAAAAATTCTGGGAACTCAGCCGCGAAGACCTCCACTATCATTTCGACAGTGACATTTTGATTCGTCGCTATTTTATTGCCAACATAGTTAACAACCCAGTCTTTTAGTTCGCTATCAACAGCCACCTCCATATTCTTCTCATGGTTCTCAAAATCACTTTCACTTAACATAATTATACCTCACAAAATTTTTGCAGCCAATGTAGCTATTTTTGATCTCTCACCTCTGGTTAATGTAACATGACCGGCAAGATCCTTATCTTTGAATTTCTCAATCGCATACGAGAGGCCATTAGTTGTGGCATCAATATACATATTATCTATCTGCTCAATATCCCCTGTTAAGACAATCTTAGCATTTTCCCCTGCTCTTGTTACAATTGTCTTCAATTCATGCGCCGTTAGGTTCTGTGCTTCATCAATGATGATGTACGCGTTACTAATAGAGCGGCCCCTGATATACGTGATTGCTTCTATTTCAATTGTACCGTTCTCGAAGAACATTGCCATTGAATCCTTTTTTCCATCCATAAGATAATCCATATTATCTTGAATTGGCATCAACCAAGGCTTCATCTTCTCCTCTAGAGTCCCTGGCAAGAATCCAATATCCTTGCCCATAGGTTGCACAGGGCGCGATACAACGAGCTTCTTATACTTACCCTCGTCTAGCACCTGATGGAGGCCCGCAGCGATGGCCACAAGGGTCTTGCCACACCCTGCCTTGCCGATGATGGAAACAAGCGGTATTGAGTCGTCTCTTAAAAGATCCATCGCAAACTGCTGCTCTTTATTGCGAGGTCTCAAGCCCCACATCGGTTCTTTTTGTTCCAGCACCTTCCTAAGAGGCATATTATAAGAAGTAAACCTGGCCAACGCTGTCTTCTTCTCATTATGAGACGACACCAGCATTATGAACTGATTGGCGAAGAATCTACCGTCTTCTTTTTCAAGAATGACCTCCTCGTCGTTATAGAACTGGTCTACCACCTGGTCGTCAACCAAGTGTTTCTTGAAGCCGTTATACAACGAATCTACGTTCGCGATCACCTGTGCCGCATTGTAGTCCTCACAGCGCAGTTCAAGACCATCGCATTTGACACGCATATTTATATCTCGGGAAACCAGGATGACGCGGCGGTTAGGAAAAGCCTTCTTTAGTGTAATCGCAGTTCCAATGATTTGATTATCAGGATCTCTCTTACTAAACCCCTCGGGTATATGTTCTGACTTATGGCCGCGAATGGACAGCAAGCCTTTTCCCTTGCCAATGCGGACACCTCTATGGAGGTTTCCCTTTTCTCTATATTCATCAAGAAGACGAATGGTAAGGCGAGCATTAACGCCAACACCATCCTGTCTCTTCTTGTGTTTGTCTATTTCCTCTAAAACCTTATACGGGATGACAATGTCGTTATTCTTATAATTTAAAAAGGATCTTGCTTCCGTTAGAAGGACATTTGTGTCCATCACATAGAATTTTTTCATTCAGGTTTCCTGTCGCATTGATATTTATTAAACATGAAGTATATTCTACTACTATTTGTGTTCTTGTTAACCGGCTCTTGTTCTCACCATAATAATTACACCAGATTTATCAATTCGCGCCAATCTTTTGTAAAAATTGAGATGATCGCATATAAATACCCTTGTGAAACTAGCGTAGGCTGTCCAGACACATTTCTCGTTGCAAGCGGTTCTGGCGTTCACATCATAGCCAAGGGCAAAAAATTCGTGCTAACAGCAGAGCATGTATGTGACACTACTGAAGTCCTTCTTGCTGCTCTTGAAGCTGGCGCTGCTATCAACGTAGACATATATGCCATTGATTTACAGCAGAATCGGCATATACTGACCACGGTCAAAAAAGAGCCACGATTCGATCTCTGCCTGTTGGAAGGATCCACTCTCTCTGTTCCTGCTACTCGTCTGTCTCCAATAAAGCCCCAAATAGGAGAGCAAGTGTTTAATTTTGCCTCTCCCGTAGGTATTCATGGCTACAACATGGTGCCTGTTCTGGACGGTTATTATAGCGGACCATATCGCGGCCATGACTCATACACAATCCCAGCAATGGGAGGATCTTCAGGGTCGCCAATCTTAAACAGGAAAGGAGAATTAGTAGGCATGATCCACTCAGTTCACAGTCGGTTTCCCTACTTCTCACTATCTCCAACACACGAATCGCTAATTTATTTCTTATTTAATGACTAATCTTATAGTGCTTCATCCATTCTTCGACCTGTTCTCTTGAAGGTGGTTCCTTATCTTTCTTGTCCTTTGCTTTAATTTGCATCATCCCAATAATGGACAATACCGCAGACGAAAATATAAAAAGTGCATAAAGGCATATTGATATTAAAGCATAAGGCTTGGCCCATGGGACTGCCATCATCGCCATCGTCAACATTCCAGCGGGTATAAACATAAGCTTACCAAGCAAGAAGAACGCGCCCGCAACCTTCGTAATCGGCCTTACATTCTCCCAAGGATCATCATTCATCTTTTCCTCTTAGTTTTAACAAATTTTATTCCAAACATCTTTTGGTATCGATCAATTCCACGTCTAGGGATCATCCCCCCATACGCATACCAGTTCTTATCGGAACAAACATTATGTTCTATAATAACAGTATCTGGCCAACTTGTTTTCCTATATTTTTTCCATTTTGGTTTCACAATGAGCTTATAATGCTTCATCGTCTTGGGAGGATAAAAAGTAAAGATACAAGTCTTCGTTGAGCCATAACGCTCAAAATCTTTAACGTCTGCTCTCTCAGCTGCGCCCATTAAAAACGGGATACACAATAGGAATAAAAGGCTACAGAGATTTCGCATCTACATAGACCATAACTATCCTTACTGCGCCTGCGGTTGGGATGTGTCTACAAGTTATCCTCAAGGCATCAGCAGCCAAAAAGAAATTACCTCTGTTGCCAGCAGTGTTTCCTCCGGTAACCAATACATCTCCATCATCCTCAAGATTACCATCGCCGATGCTAGAGGCAAACATGTCTGCGTCCCCGTCCACCCCGATCTGATCTATGTAAGAGCCGCCAACAGTGGTGGTCACTTCAACCTTAATGGCCAGAACCACCGACGACGCTGGGATGAAGTTGGAAACATCTGTTGCAATGCTGCTGGTGTCAAGTGTTACAGCCACTCTTTTCTTTTTTATTCCAAGATCGTCCGATGCATCTGTTGCTCTATTTCGCCTTAAGCCCATTTGTCTCTCCTCCCTTTTGTATAAATAGAATTTTTCTTATAAAAAAGCCCGCCACTAGTCTAATAACCAATGGCGGGCAACCTTCACTCTTTATTGCTTTTTTTACAGTACGTTCTTCTTAACTAGAAAGTAACCCACTCCAAATCCTACAACAAGTGACAAAGTCACTGCTAATACCACTTCCATCACTCACCTCCATCGGGCTCAGGCTCGGGATCCTCTTCAGGATCTTCCTCAGTTTCACCCTCAGGGTCTTCAGTAGCATCCTCTTCAGGCACCTCAGTAGCGTCCTCAACGGGCTCTTCAGTAGCGTCACCCTCGGGTGCTTCAGTGGTGTCCTCAGCAGGACCCTCTACAGCGTCCCCAGCGGCTTCAGTGGTATCGTCCGCAGCTTCTACCACATCTCCCTCAGGAACCTCTTCTACGACGTCAGGCCTGTCCACAGGGGTGGTCTCCGTCTCACAATCGGCCTCACAGCCGAATACAAAAAGCAGCGCGATTGCTGCCAAACAAGAAATAATTCTTTTCATTTACATTTCCTCCATTGAAAAGTTCTTTCAACCATTTAAGTAGCCACCGAAAACAACAAGTGCGCCTAATAATGAAAATAATTTTTTTCATCAGCAAACGCATTTTGAATTGCTTGGGCCCTAATTTCCTTAACTTGTGGAGTTATCTCGCTGCCCAGGAACCACAAGGTTCCAATACCCATCTTTTTACATAAAGATACCTCCGGGGTATTCTCCACTGTACGGTCAGCACCATTCCCAAAGTAGTCCGGCCTCAGTTTTTTTAAATCTAAGCATACCGTATCATCGGCATCGTCAGCCCTCCAGACCGCTTTTACTCCAGGAATTTCCATAAGAACAAGGCGTCGTCGTTCCCAAGGAGAAAAACATTTCCCCGTCCATCGCTTCCTATCGCACCATTCGTCACTGTTTAGTAGGACAACAACATCGCCTATCTTTGCAGCATCTAGGATCATAGCAACATGACCATCGCTGATGGGGTCGAACCCCCCGCTTACAGCCACAACCGGTCTTTCATTGTTTTCCATTCTACTCCACATTGGTAGGGGCGACGGGGCTTGAACCCGCATGCACCAGTTACCCGAATAAAGCACCGCTTATAAGACGGCTGGGATACACCCCTGTCAATCGCATAATAGTTGCTTCTTTCTTTCTGACAAGGGTTCTGCGTGCTCTTCCATAAGTTCTTTGTGTTGAAGTGTCGCCAAATGCGGATACTTCTCAAAAATCTGCGGAAGCGTCAAACATTCTTCGACCTGGATTCTTCTTATTTCGTCTGCTATTTTTCCCATTTTTCTTTTTCTCCTTTTTAGGTTCAAAATCAGGATGGGTTCTAGTTTTTACTAGAAACTTGCCGTCTGCTGTTCTGTGTACTTTTGCCTGTGTCTCTTCCGACACGTCTAAATAAAGGTGACGAATTTCATCGGCCTCCTCAAAAGTATCATACATGCCTTTCTTATCCCAAGGTCTACCTATCATTGACTTTTAATCATCTCCAAAAGTTTTTTAAAATCTTTAGTGATATGCTCTTTCATATTGTCCTGCTCCTTCTTAAGCAGGGTGACCTCTTCATTCAACCTTGATAACTTTACTCTCAAATCTCTTACTTCGTTACTCATGAGAACCTCCTATATTCCTAATTATATTACCTGCCGGGATGTTGTTAAGTCTAAACATCCTTTCTGGCAAAATAATCTTCCAGGCTTAGCTTTTTTAACCACCTATTGAGATCCTGCCTGGTCAGCCCTAGAAAAGAAGCCATTTCCATCTTTGTCCTTGTGCCAGTGTAGGCATATTTCATGAGCGCATCTCGCGCTATAGTGGGTATCTTTTTCCACAAGTCAAAGCCGTATAGCTTATGATTAACCGCTCTAGCAGATACTTCCAACTTTAAAGAGATTAATTCCTCCAAGGTCAAACGTGACAGCATGACTTCAAATTCATCATTTGTTTTATTACCTGCCCGTAATTTCGACGATATCGAATAATGTTCTTTGTCACTTCTTTTATAACGAGGTCTTTTTTTTGCCCACGTTAATTTATGCATCGATAACCTCTGTCTCTTCTTTCTCGTATGAATCCGTCGTTGGCTCTTCCACATTTACAGCCATTGCGTCCTCAAATTTATCAAAATAGAGCTTAAGGTTGGTGAGCAGATATTCGTAAAACGTATCCTGATCTTTTTGGTTTCCTAATTGCTCATAAGAATTTGCGATTTGAGGTGCAATTCCTTTGAACGTCGTTTTTGCAATATTCCTGCCGGTTGGATCCTCATCAGGGAGTTCTACAAACTGGTCCTCTGGTTTTTCCTCTTCTGGCTCTACGGGCTCATCTTCAATACTGATGAAGTTTGGATCGTCCTCTGGGCTGTCTCCTATGTCCACCTGAACCTCTTCTTGTGCAAGGGTGGCCTCTTCTTCTGCCCCTTGTTCTGAGGCTTCAATCGGGGCCAAAAGGTTCTCAACACTGACAAGAATATGTGCCCTGAATGATTGTCTTTGTTCTGGGTCTGTTGTAAGTCCATTATATCCATCTTCCAGTTGAGTGATGATCGATTTTAATGTACCTCGCAGCACATTAATTCCTGTGCTCTCTGTCGGAGGTGGGGACATTTTTTCTTGTAACAAACGACGAATTATTCTTCTTAATTTGTTCTCTTCGTTCAGCTTATCTTGATTAATCTTGGAAATAGTACCACGAATACTTTCCCTGAGGTCTAATTCTTTTAAAAACTTCTTTCTACTCACGATTTTTCCTCCTATCGGACCACCGCTGCCATGGAGACCACCGCCCGCCACCGATGACATCTCATCCAGTGAAGATAAAGGGCTCGTAGATTCCTTCGTTTTTTTTTCAGTTGTTTCTTGCAAGCCAAAAATCCCCATATACGTATTAGAGTCCATCCCCTCAGGAACAAAAAATCTTACCATATCGTATTCGTATCGTGTTAAATGATTCCTTAGATGTGTTGAACTCAAATTTTCTTTTATAGAGTAATTAGTTTCATCTGCGTTTAATAGTTTAATATCGTCTCTGTCGGCATAAATGTACGAATTCTTTTCTTGGTCATTTCCCTTATCGCTAGACCCAACAAATACAGTGCTGCCTGGTTTGACGACCCGATGGTCATTAATAAGAGAGATTATCTTGGTATGAGGGTGCTCTTCAAACAGAAACACTACATTTTCTAGTGGGCTTGCTCTCAAGTATTCACTTAGAACTCTTTGTGTCTGATCTGCCGTGTATTCGCGGCCCTCCGAGCACAAGCGTGATTTATTAGAGATAATGATGTAGACTTTATCACATACAGAATTATAGTGCTCAAACATCTGCAAGTGTCCCTTGTGAGGAGGTTTAAAGGACCCTGGTATGAAGGCTATTTTTGTTGTCGGATTGTTTTTCTTCCTAATGATATCTGCGTATTGGCCCGTCAATTTCAATAGCTTGCCGTTATAATCAAAAACTATCCCCTCAGATTTTATATTTCCCTCTGCCCGGATGCTGGGTGTGTATTGTGAGCTAAATGTGTCGTAGACCCCGTCAACTATTTCCCTAAGAGGTTTAAGACTCTCCCGTATTAATGAATTTTTCCTATCTATTAGGGATCTCACCTCAGACACTCTATCGGCAGATAATCCGCTATAGATATGGCTGACGCGGATGCCCTTCCTTCCGGCCAGCTTCTTGGCAAGCAGTTTCTGCTTGAATGAAGGCAGATCTACACCCTCAGCAATAGTTAACATTTTTCTATACGTAAAATCGCCAATTGTGTGAGAAAGTTTAAGTCCTTCAACCTTAAGCATGTTTTTTATATCATCCAAAGATTTATCTAATTTCTCATTAACATTCATTTTGAATGTTCTTACTTTATTAATAAGAAAATAGTCCTTTTGGTGCGTCTCAAGAACAGAGAGGCTCTTTGAAAAATTAATCCCTTCACTTAGTTGATTACGATGCCCAGTGGGATGTATAATAACCTTAAACGTGTTGTATTTAACAACACCGTCAAACTCTGGGTGTAATATTTCTGTGTTATAGAAGGTGTCACTAAAGACACTCATCAGGTCACCTTCAGGAACACCCTCCACTAATGCTCTTATCTTTGAGTTGAACTCCTCAAAGACTGGGGCGGTATCAGTGCCTTTGTACCTCTTGGAAAATTCTTCAAAAACAACGCCCTTATTCTTAAAATCTTCTTTATTGCGACAATAAAGAAGAGATCTTGTAGAAGGGTCAACAGAGAAGTATATATTAATCCCGTCGTATTTTTCACTAAACTCTAGAGTACCTTCAAACAGGTTACAGAAGATGTCTTTAACTTCATAAAAAGTTAGACTCTGCTCGTTGTACACATGAGCAACGCTGCCTGCAAAGCCTCCCATTCTTTACTCTGCTTTTTTAGTTTTGGAGCTAAAGAATGTTGATTTTTTCTTAGGCGCTGGTTTAGGTGCTTTTTTAACAGGTGCTTTTTTAACAGGTGCAGCGGGCTGCACCACTGGCATCTCTACTGCCTCTTCTACTGCGGCTGTCTGAGCAGCCGCCACTCGTCTTCTTTTTACACAAGGTGCAACCATGATATATCTCCTTATTTTTTAATCCACCGTTCGATTAAACGGTCGGCAATAATTTTTTTGCGAGCAAGCTTATAACCTGCCACAGATTCAAACTTCAAGTCAGGCTCGGAAACGCCTCTACCGTGACTTCCACCCTTGGGAGAGACTCGCCCGTCCGCTGACGTTCTCACTTCTTCCAGATCCTCATCTCCCTCATCGAGGTCCATGTCTTTAGCGAGAGAGGGACGGTTACCGGTCTCATCTCCGCTTTCCTTGGCACGAGCCGCAGCTGATTGTTCTTCATCCAGTTCCATCTCAGCTATGAGACCTTCAATCTCTTCCAGTGTAACCTCTTCCTCTTTATTGCCACGTCCATGACTAGCGTGTCCCGCTCCACCGGCAGCAGGAGTGCGTCTTTCGCTTAAGACTCTTATTTTCATTCTGTTTCTTCCTTCGGCCATAAAACCGTCCTCCTTCACATGCTCCTCAAAGAAGCGAATAATAAATCCATTACCTAGTAAATAGGCTTCACCCTCCATGTTTTGCAGGTGGGGGTCTTTTTTTATGTATCCTTCCCCCGCATTGTGTGGTTTATCAAACTCCCCACGACAATTTTGACTATGGTGGACCAATTCGTGAGACAAAGATCTCAAAATATCTTTGGTGTGCCTGCCATCAGTGTAAACAGCAACCTTAAAGTTATTAGGATCGTAGTGGGCTGTCTTGCCGAGGGGGTTCCTGGCGTTCTCCGGGTCAGATAATAGCTCGACATCCACTGGTTTATCGTATTTAAGAAATTTTTGAGCATACGGAATAAACTTATGCATTAAGTCTGTTAAACCCCCCAAGTCATAAGGGGATTTATTGTGAATTTTATACATCATCCGTTTCTTCTAGGGCACCAAAGCCCGCTGGAGCTGACTTTGACCTGTTAAAGTCAGGATTTTGAGTGTAAGGAGTGCCCGATTTAGCGGCTTTTTTATTGCCTTTTCCTATCAAACGGATCTTCATACGCCTATGTTTTGCCTTAACCGCACGCTGAAAGGGCTCAGTTTGCTCTTCAATTTCCTCATTTCGAGGTAAAACACCCGTATATTTGAGGGTTAGACCCGGTTCTTGGCTAAAATGCTTCTCCATAGTGTCAATATTGCCCGGATCGTCGTCTGAAAAGCCAACTTCAACCGGTAAATCCTTGTTTAAAGCCCTTGTATACGCAATAAACTCTCTTAAAGCCTTAACTTTAGCCTTTTCGGGGTTTGCGGCACTCCCAG
>Ga0080013_1004832_pt1 | contig 12983 bp, 21 predicted proteins | sample ETNvirenome_6_85_FD_69236 | JGI IMG/M metagenome (GOLD analysis project Ga0080013, IMG submission 69236) | Marine viral communities from the Pacific Ocean - ETNP_6_85 (SPADES assembly) (version 2) | ecosystem: Environmental > Aquatic > Marine > Oceanic | place: Pacific Ocean | collected 2013-06-19 | reverse complement strand
TTTTTATTTCAGCTGGAGGAAGTGTTTTTGCTTCATCTATATCAGATTGTAATGTGTAATACATACCTACGAACATAGAGGTTATAACAACAATACTTATAATAGTTTTAAGATCTATCTTAAACTCAGTGCCTTCACCTATTTTCATTTAGTTGGGTGTTTATTCTACAATTATTTGTATTGGTCCATGCTCTTCTATATGCCTAGCTATTTTAGGGTATACACGTCTATAAGCTTGTGAAGAGTAACTACCAACAAATTTACTTGCGTCTACTTTATCATTCAAAAGCAAACACCCAGCAGTATGTTCATCAGTATTCCCTGTATGTATTAATATATATTGAAATCGTATTCCTTTATTATCTAATACCCAATCCGGTTTGTTATATATACATAACATTCCATTATGGTTTTCATATTTCTTATCGTATCTAGAAGTAAATCCTCCAGACTTTCTAAGATCTATATTATAAGTTCCAGATGGAATTCTAGTCTCACCATACACTTTTTTAGTTCGGTGCTCATCTTCTATAACGAAGCATTGAAAAACATCATCTATATAAAATACACTTATAGATGTGTCTCCATTATCTGCTATTCGTTTTAGTTTAATCTCCATCTTTTCCTTTATATAGTTTCCACCATTTGTGAACTGTATAACCTATGGTTAAAGCTAGTAATGTTATCTTCAGTAGAGGTTCTATCCAATCTGTCAAACTTAATGAAAATGTCAACGCATTAAGTAAGTACAATTTCAAATCCTGGCTCATTATTTCTGGGCGTTGAGTACAGCGTTACCTTTGTACTCTGGTGCCTCCATAGTAAACCTATTGATTATAGGTCTCATAGTTTTTTTACTTGGGATACTACATCCACACTTAGAGTCACATCCACACGATAGTCTTTTACCTGCAGGTTCTTGATATATTCCTTCTGATGGCATAATTTAGTTTTTTTAATATTTACTTGAAATTCCAGACATAGCTATTTTATTCATCATAAGTCCGGAGTTATGTTGATTAGCTGATTTGTTGTAAGGTATAGTACCTTCTATACTTGTTAATTTTTTTGGTTCACCAGTCATTCCTAACGCTGATTCATCTTGCATAGCTTCATTTATTTTAGCTATTTCTAATTCGCTTTTAGCAATTTTTATATCTTTATCTGCTTGCTTACCACCAGTGATTCCTCCAGCTACTCCACCAATTGTTCCACCTATAAATGCTCCAGCAATGTTTCCTACTCCTGGAAATACACTTCCTATTGAGCCTCCAATAGAAGCACCAGTTCCAGCCCCTTTTAGTACTGCACCTGCTACGGCTTTGTTTTTATAATCTTCAGATAAAGCGTCATTATTACTAGCATCTATAAGAGAACCACCCATATTTGCCCCAGTAGAAAAAAGGCCAATTGAGGCCATAGTGTTATCAACATCGTACTTTTGGTCTACTCCACTAGCTGGCGATTGGTATCTAGGATCTACATATCCTTTCCCAGTTCCGCTAGTACTATATTGTACACCTGTTTCCTTTAGTGGAGAATTACTTATCCCTGTTGGCATAATCTATTGCTTTTGTTATTACTTTGTAACTATATCTGTTACTGTTTTCTAGTTTTGTTGTAGGCATATCTTCTTCACCTAACATAATACGGTACATACGACTGATTAGCTGTTTACACTTTACGGATACTTTGTATATGTTATACTTTTGGGTTGTGCGGTTTCTTCTCCTCCACACGACTATCCACCCTTCCTTTAACAACCTGTTCCAGCGCCTGTTATCCCAGCTATATGAGTACGTACCTTTTTTAAAGTCGTCTTTTGTAAAAAGATCTATAGCCTCTAAATATATTAGAAGCTCTAGATCTGCATCATTTAAATTGTTTGTTTTACACGCCCATTTACGTATAATCCTGTAATGTTTTAGTAAGTTTAATTCTTTAAGATCCGAAGAGTTTAGTCTTTTCAAATATTATGGTTTTCGATATGAGTCAAAATCAACTTTTGAATGTTTCCATTCTCCTTTTCTATTAGATTTTTGAATTCCTAAAAAAGATTCTCCAGCTCCTGTTGGATTACCAGGTTCTCCAAATTTAAACTCATCTTTATTAAAAAATATTTGAATTTTCTTACCTGATGGCTTTTTAATAGTTACTATACCTGAAGGATTATTTGGATCATACGCATTATCTTCCTGAACTGGCTTAAAACTTGTATCCCATCCTTTTTTATCAGCTTTTTCCACTAGTTTTTGTGCTTTACGTTCTAGTTTAAATTGAGGATTTTTAACTTTCTTCAAAGCCGATGCGTTTCTTACTAAGTCTGATCTATATGCCATTTTTGTTTGTTTTTAAACATTAGTTATGAATGTTTGTTCTCTAGATATTCTAATGAATCATCTCCATCATTTTCCCTATAGTTATCTATTACGTTTTTATCGTTTTGCCATTTTTCAACGTGTTTCGAACCTTGACTACCTAAAGGTTTATTTGTAATAGGTCTAATATTTTTAGTTAAACTTCCTAGTTTTTCTTCCGACGTAGGAGGTTTTGATTCTTTGCTCTTTGGAAGATAAGTTTTTATCCCTTCTTTTATCACATTAGTAGGAGGTGTTGGACGTATTGGTCCTTTTCCTTCGTCAACAGATTTTTTTTCTTCAGCTTGCTTCGGTGTATTAAAATAATTATAAATACCTTTCACTGCTTGAACTCCTGGTCCTAGACTAAATTCAATCGCTTTATCAGCTACATACTTACCAGCTTTTACCAACTCAGGATCTACTTGTATTCCTTTTTTTGCCATTTCTTTTGTTTTAAATAACTATTACTACGTCAAATTCTTTTATGACTTTATATTGTTCTTTTTCTAATTCAATATTAAATCCAGATGCTTTGTCGTAGTAGACTTCGTCACCTTTTTTTAATACTTCTACATCAGAGCCAGGTTCTACAACCTTAGCTCTACGGTATCTTATATCTTCTCTTTGGTTCTCTGCTAGTATTAAACCACCTTTAGTCTTTGTATCAACTTCTTTTATTGGTTTTATAACTATATACTTACCTATTGCTTTCATGCCCTAATATTATTAATAACACAATCAGTGGACAATATCGTAGTAGCTACTGAAGCCGCGTTCATCAGTGCACTTTTAGTGACTAACAAAGGATCTATAATTCCGGCCTTAACCATATCAACCGTATTTCCTGTAACCACATCCAATCCTTGTCCTTCCACAATAGGAGTTTCATAATTCTCCACACCAGCATTTCTTAGAATGATCTCATATGGTTTACATATTGCTTTGTACAATACTTCTTCCCCAATTGATTCAGGTTCTAAACTTTGCGAAGCGTTCAACAATGCAATCCCACCTCCTGGCACTATACCTTCTTTGATCGCGGCTTTTGTAGCGCAAATAGCATCTTCAACTCTATCTCTTTTCTCTTTCAACTCAACCTCTGAATTTGCCCCTACTTTAACTGTAGCAACTTTTGCTTTTAATTTAGCTAAACGTTTTTCAAGGCGAATTATAATATTATTGTTCTTAGAGTTTTTAATCTGTTCTTCTAATCTATTTATAGTATCCTCTACTTCGGGCTTGTCAGATAAATCAACTTGTAATATAGTATCCTCGTGGCTAGTAACAGATTTAATACATGTACCTAAGTGTTCAGGTTGTATAAGATCCATATCATCTCCAAGATCTTCATTTATAAGTGTTGCCCCTGTTACAGCACATAAATCACTTAATACATCTTTTTTACTTATCCCATATACTGGAGCGTCTAATATATTAACCTTTATATTACCTTTAGACTTATTCATTGCTAGTGCAGATACCACTTGCGTGTCTACATCCGCTATAATCAATAAACTCTTCCCAGTTTTTATAACATGTTCTAGTACTGCTTGAATCTTCCTTATGTTAGGTATTTTAGATTCAACTATTAAAACCAATGGATTTTCTAGTTCTGCTGTACCTTTTTCTTTATTAGTTATAAAGTGGTTGTTTTTTAAAGCTTGGTCGTATTGTACTCCCTCTATTAACTCCACTATTGTCTCAGGCTGTTCATTAGTCTCCATCATCACAACACCTGTTTCATCCACCATCCTAAAAGCTTCCCCTATAATCCTACCTAGTTCTTTATCGTTGTTAGAAGAGATTGTAGCCACTTGGTCAATCTTTTTACCTCTAACCTTTTTCCTTTTCTTACTTAAGTAACTAACTACTTTATCAACTCCTTTATGTACCCCATCTTTTAAATCCCTTAAAGAATCTAACTCTCTACTACTATTAGCACCATCTAATATAGCCTTGGCTAATATAGTAGCAGTGGTTGTACCATCACCTGCATCTTTCACTGTTCTTTGGGCTGCTTCTTTAATTAGCGTAGCCCCAATATTTTCTAATGGATCTTGTAACGTGATAGCATTTGCTACTGTTACCCCATCTTTTGTTATAACTGGACGACCAGCACTGTCTTCTAGTATAACACATTTTCCACTAGCGCCTAAAGTAGAACTAACTGCATTAGTTAACTTCTCAACGCCAGTTAAGACCTGACTTCTGGCATGATCACCAAAAGCCAGTTCTTTAACTAACTTTAATTCTTGCATTTGATTTGATTTAATATAATTGTTCTGAATATTTACTTAAAAGTTTTCACTACTTTTGGTCCCTTAAGGAATTCTAGTTTTTTAGTATAATGTTCCACTGATCCATCTATAGCAGATTCTGCACCTTCTATAGTTTCTCTTCTTGTAACATCAATCCATGTATCTTGATCATTTATATCTTTATATTCAGTTTGATAAAATCCATTTGGTAATTGTACTATTCTCCAATTAGCTTTATCTGCTACATGGTTCCAAAGGTTGATCATTTGTTGATCAGGGTGTTGTTTAGGGGTAGGTTCTTGATAAGAATGACTACGTGTGTATAAAAACGTCATTGTTTTAGGTTTTTTGGTTGGTGTGTTTATATTTAAACAATCCAAGGTACACCATTCTCGGTTGTCGGTGTTAAGAAAGCATTTAGATTAGCGTTTGCTAATGTTACTGCTCCTTCTTCTTTTGTTAATTTAGTGGTTTCTCCTATAGTGTTAAATACCCAATCTAATATTTCAGCTTGAGTTAAATCATTGTATGGTATAAAGTCTGGACCAGGAACTCCTGGAAAATCAACAGAAATACTAGTAGTTCCTTTCATAACTATTTCACCACTTGTAACAGTAGCTACACAATGTACGGTGGTTTCAAATACATAACCTGTGTTTACCATTCTTTTTGCGTTTACAACAATCCATTCTACATCCATATGTTTAAATATTACTTATTTTTTTAATTTTTTACTAACTACCAGCCACAAGTACAATACATAACTTATATGGTCCATCCACGGGTGGTGTATTACTACCAGTACCATCTGACTCAATATATATGTCTCCATGTTTTAATCCCGCTGCTAAAGCTTCTGTGTTATCAAAAAAGCAATAATTACCAGCAGCTCCTCCATCATCCGCGTCTCCCTTAGTAGGATCGATAAAACCTAAAGCAGTCCATGGACTAATACTTATTAAATTTCTATATGACGCGGTATTTGTAGATGATTTATTTCTTTGACTAGCTTCAAAACCTAAAGCAATTCCTCCTTCAAACCCTTCTGCACTTGCTCCTACAACTACATTTTCTTTACTACCAATACTTGAATCCCCTATTACAACTGAATCTACTTCTTCATCTACACCCCAATCAGAACAAGATTCATATCCTATAGCTACTAAATTCCCTACTTCATTGGTTGCTGAATGGGTTGTAGATTGAGCTTCATGTCCAATAATTACATTTCTATTTTGAATTGCACCAGTACCAGCATGACTACCAATAACTACATTGTTGGCAACACCATTTCCTGCAGCTGCAGTAAGACCTAATGCAACCATTGATCCAATAAATACATTATCTCCCGCGGTCCCACTATCTGTACCATCTCCTACTAAATCTGCAGCTGCTCCATATCCAATAGCTACATTACCATTACTAGACCAATGTAAATCATTATAAGAATATAAAGCTTCATGTCCTATAGCTACATTACAATTAGATCTTAAAACATATCCTGCATATCTTCCTACACATACATTATAACTTGCTTCATGAGCGCTTAATCCTCCAGCAGTATTTCCATCATAACCTGCTAATCCCATCGCCGCGTTTCCAACTCCCACATTATAATTTCCATCATTTAAACCTAATACATCACCTTTACCAGCAGAATTGCCTACAAAAATATTTTGTTGACTACTACCAGCGCCTGTCTCATCCCAATATTTACCTGCATAATTGCCTATGGAAACTCCATAAAGATTGGTATTAGCCTCATATCCTATAGTAGTTGATCTGTCTCCTGCTTTTGCGTACATTCCAATTATAACTTGCTGTGAATCGGCAGCAAAAACTCGTGGCGAGGCAGAATTTCCTATCGTAGTTCCCCTAGTGCTTGCTGATGAATAAGTACCTATAACACACGAGTGTTGATCAGTATAAGAAAAACTTCCTATTACAAGATTAGAGAAAGCACTACTATCTTGTAGCATATTTTCCCCAGCGGAATGACCTATCATAACATCTCTCCAAGCTGCTCGCGTACCTGCGTTATAGCCAATCGCGACGCTATACATCATTGCAGCAGTCATACCTCCACCACTTTGATGTCCAGCTTCTGCTCCTATTATTACATTCTCTCGTGGTATAGCAACAGAATATTCTTGAGCTGAATTTCCTATATACACACTCTTTCCTCCATCTGTAATTCCTGGCCCAAATCCTTCCATTGCTTTATTACCTATAGCAATTGTACCTAATGATGAAGGAGTCGTTGTTCCTATAGTATAGTTATTAGCACCCAGAACTAAACTAGCTGGTTCTTCAGTGTAAATGGAAGAACCTAAAGCAAGATTTAACAAATTAGTAGTTGATCCTAAAAGTAATTGAGTATTATTATCTCCTTCTATTTTGAATAGATTGGAATCTGCCATATTGCTAGCTTCTAATATGTCTGATTCATATGGTTCATCAGAAGCATCCCCTGACCACATTTTATCATGGGTTAATCCAAGAGAAGCGTCTGGAATGTTAACTTCTACTTCTCCTGCACTAGTTTGTGTAGTAACCTGCCCACTACCTGTGAAGTTTATAAGAGTAGTGGCAGTATCTACATCAACCCCTTCGTCTTGTATAGTTAATGGACTTCCACTTCCACTACTTTTCACTACTAAATCAATGTCTGCTATTCCATCTTTATACCAATACTCTCGTATCTCTCCATTGTTCTCAGATAAACCAACTGTTAATCCTTTATATCTTAAAGTTGATGCAATCTCAGTATTAGTTAATATAATAGCCGCTGCGTAAGTAGCGGCGTCAAATGGTCCGTATTTTACATCTACTGGTGCTTGTGTACCTATTAGTACACTACCTGCTAATTCTATTCCTTCTAATGCCATATTAATTATTTCTTAATTCTAAAGGTGTTGCCGTACTCGTTTGTGGTAGCTTAGACACGTGTATTTTATAATCTATATTACTCCATAAGCCCCCTGATTCCGTAACTGGTACGTTAGCCCCTAATGGATCAAATATAACTGTTATATTCCCTTGATTAGTTTGATTAACGAAGAATTTGGTTTTAGAAGTACTTGTAGCTGGGTATGCTACAGCTATATATTCTCCCGTTACTATGAAAGGAACATCTATAGTTCCAGTAGAACTACTTACTTGTTTAGTAGCTGAACCGTTGTTTATAGCTGTTTGCATGTTAGCTACTGTAATTGGATTTGGATCATAAAAATAAAACCAAGGATATATTCCACTAACTGAATTAGAAGGATTACTAGTGCCAGCAGCAATAGGAGTACCAGAGTCTGTACCTGTACTATCCTTAAGTTGATTACCTACTAACCATGATATTGCCGAAGTATAATTAACCGTTCCAGAAGCTGGCATAGTAAAATTATCTACAGCTGTATACGTATACTTTTCATTGGGGTTATTAGCGTTTGCATATCCAAATTGAGGATTTAGATTTGTTTGTGGAGTGGTTGAAAAAGATAACATAAGTGAACCTGATTCTGAACTAGTAATGTTAGCTGGAGTACCAATATCTATTCCACCAGAATCCTTTTTAATTAAACTTAATGTTAGGGTATTACTTACAGAACTTCCTATTTCTACAATTGTACTAACACTATCCACTAAACTACTAGTTGGGGGAAAATAAACTGGGTTTTGTGTTGGGAATAATATTTTATTAAACACCGCAACTATATCTAATCCCACAAAATCAGCAGCTGTTAAACTTTGTAAATAACTTTCACTTGTAGCAACTGCAGTAGCAGGATTTATATTTGTATTATACTTGGCTTCTACTTCTGCTTTAGATCCAGAAACAGGTGTTGTTAATGTAAATATATCTCCTGTAAAATCTATTTCATCTGCAGTAGGAATAGTTGTAGTACCATCTGTTATTTCTATACCACCACCACCGGGTTCAAATACAGTCCAATCAGGAGCAGTAGTAACTGTATTACTAGCTCCATTTAAATCTCCTCCCGGCGCTGGATCAGTAGTTAATATATATAACCTTGATTCAGCCGTAACATATACTGCCATCCCCAACTTCCTTCTAAAGTAAGGTATTTCATACATGTCGCTTAACGCTGGTACTGCCATATATCCTCCTTGTCCCATTAAGTCAATATGAGTAGGATATAGAGTTCCTGTAGCAAATGGTCCTATTGGAGCTAATACTTGAAATTGTCCAGTAGTACCTGGATCGAATGTTGGCTTTGGATAAATTCCCATATTATTATCTTAAAATTTGTGATACAGATATTATTACATTTCCACATAAATTTATACTAGCATAGATATCATAAATTGCTGCGTTTCCTGTAGTATTAGTAAGGGTTACTGGAAAAGGTGGTGCAAACTGACTATTAATTGTTTGGCCGGAATCATTTTTTATTATTACAGTACCAGGATACTCTTGAGGAACAATAATGTAAATATATTCATTTATTCCAGGAACTTTAATATCTAAGCTAGTGTCAGGTAGATATGCTTTATTTTCTATTTTAGAATTAAATGCTGCATTTAAATAATCATATGTAGGCTTACTACTATGTGGATTAGCAGACCAATATTTGGTGTCTCTACCATAAAACCATTTCCAATACCATGTGATTCCAGTGGAATTAGAAATTACTGGTGCACCTTGAATATCATCACATGATAATTTCCAAGACATATTAGATCCATGAGTTAATCCTGCTGTACCATTAGGAAAAGATGTTCCTATGGAAACTCCATTTTTTAAATAACTACCATTTCCAGTAAGATCTGCAGGATCTACTACTATAGGAGTAGAGATTGGATTAGTTGAACCTTGGTTCTCAGGGATTCCATTAATTGCTCCCGTGTTTGTATCTACGTTTTCCGCAAATGTATAATTCCATGAAAAACTATGATTAGTTGGATTTCCTGCAAAGATCGTACCTACTTCTAAGGTTCTATTTGTTACACCGTCTATTTTGAATCCTGTCAATGTAGGAGACTGATAAGGATAAAATATTCTATCCATACACTCTTGAAATGTATAACCAGTTCCATCAGGTTTCTCCCAAGTTACCGGATTATTTAAAGTACTTGCTATTACTCCACCTACTTTAGTTCCTGAATCAATAGATATTGCATTAGGATTCCAATACACTACGGGATTATCATCCGGTGGGGGAGGTGTTGTAGATAATTGAAAATTATTATTATATGAACTTATATAATATATTTGATTATTAACTATAGTACCAATAGGTATAGGTTGAGGTACACCAGTATTATCTATAACTACTAATGGTTGAGGTGCTAATCCGTCAATAGACATAGTAGGACCATCAGTAGTATTTGTTGTATCAAATGTAGTATTATATATTACATTGGATTCATATTGAGTTACTGTAGGAGTACCTGTACCATTATACGTATTTCCACCGCTATCATATCCTGCAGTCACTGTATATATTTCTGTAGGGATTACAGGATTAGGTACTGGTATCGCTTCCCATGTGCTATTAGTACTATTATATGTTATTACATCATTGTTTACAATAGTAGGGGGAATAGTAAACCCATGTCCAAATAAAGAAAATGTGTCTAAATCTAATACAGTTGGTATATAATCAATAATTTGACTAAGTTCTATACTCATGGTGGGTTGTCCAGTGGTTCTAGAACTTACTACAAATAGTTCGTTTCCTTGTATTGGTGCTGTTTGGGGATAACTATATATTATTGCCATAATTTATTATTAATATGCTACCATTAAAGTGCCTTTTTCTATTGATCCAGATCCATCGGCTATCCATAAGGCATCTACACTTAATTCTCCTCTAGCAGAAGTATTATCAGAGAAACTTTTTAATCCAAAGAGTTGTAATTCTCCTCCTGGCGAAGAATCGTCTATTTGAATCTTACATGTTTGTGTTTCTATTGTATAAACTCCTAGTACCGCCGTATAATAATCAGCATAAGCAGCCATAAATGCTGGATTTATTCCATCAGTAGGTCCATGTATTACGTTTCCTGCGTCTCCATCTGTACCTAATGTAAGATAAGCTCCCTTATTTAATCTAGCTCCCGTATCTGTAGCGCTTTCCACTAATAATGTTTGTTCCCAAGAGATGTTATTAGCATATGCACTCATTTGACCGGCTAATTTACTGACTTTTATATTATAAGTAGGATTTCCTTCATCTGCGCTGTTAGTAAGCAAGAGTAAATCACTTCCATTTGCCGTTGTTTGAGTGGGATATGTGTAGATTATTGCCATTTCTTGTTATATTTTTGAATATTTTTGTATATTTCTCTATATTTACAGAAAACTGCTTAAATTTACATCGTGACACTAGCTATTTACTCCTTTATAGGATATATAGGTAGGAATTAAGAAAATATACCCTATATTTTCGCTTATAGAGAACTTTTTAAAAAAAAATGTTATAAATATAGAAGTACTGTGTTGCCCCTCCCCTCCCCTACTTTTTTTCTAATACCAAAATCGTTTTTTTTTAAGGGCCCTCCCCTTTGTTTTGGGTTTTTGTTTCTTATATATGCGCATTTTTGCGGGTCTACCCCCTCCCTTCTGTCTTTTTGCATACTAACTACGATCATGCCCGGATAATATAGATGTAAACAAATTAATAATCTAATATAATACAAATGAAATCAATCAATCTAACCTTCGTAATCAGTTCAATCATCTTCTTATCTCTTGTTGCTGTAATCATATACAACTCATTGACATATGGAATTCATATGACAATATAAGATCATGATTAGCACTGAGATCTATGTGATGCTAGCAGCAGTTGTGCTAGCTCTACTACCTAACCTACTAGCTGAACTGATCGGTCTTATCCAGCGATGGATCAAGTAACCTCAACGCTCCTTGCGCAGTCGCTGCACTGAGAAATTAAAAGCAAACTAAATACGACTATAACCAGATAATATATATATAATAATTAAAACTTAAACAAATGTCAATATTTAAACCAAATCAAACCAGTCAAATTAAAACTTTTAAAATCAATCAATCAGATTATAACAATCAATTTGACCTCATCGTCTCTAAGCATTTTAATAATTTAAACGATGCTACGGCTTATAATTTAAATAACGAGGAATTAAACGATTTATTAAATCTCGTCACTTATATAACTTTAACTAATAATAAATAAATTACAAACTAAATACAACATGGAAATAATAGTACAACTAATATGTATAGCAGTAATGATACTACTATTAATACTAAGAAATAAAGAACCAATGCATTTCAGTAATGATGATGGAAGTTTTAAAAGAAAAATTGATAAGTATTATAATAAAAAATAAATGCAAACTAAATACGATTTTCAATAGATAATATAAATGTAAACAAAATGACAATAATGTCACAAAATAAAATAAAATAAATAACTATGTCTAAATTAAACAATTTAACTACAAAAAGATTTGTAATAAGAAAATCTTTAATTGGTGAAAACAAAGTAATAACTTTCACTAACAAGAAAAATGAAACATTCACTTATGATCATGATGAAGTCTTTGCTTCAAATCAAGAAAAACTATTAAGTATGCCTTGTTTCAATGAGTATGGTTCTTACACTAACTCAAATAAAATTCCAAACTGGGTTAAGTAAAACTCAGTTTAAATATTCACTCGTCGTTGATAGTCATACTTTAGCGAGTATAAATAATATGAATACATGACTCAGCACTAACTGTGACATTAGCCTCTTATAAGGTTATCTATAATGCTATTGTCATACTATGCAGAAATTAAATTTCAATTATAAATTGTGAATCACTGCATTATACTTTAAACTAATTTTTAACTAATTAACAAATATACACTCTTATGCTAACATTAATAACAGTATTATTACTAATTGTTCCACTAATAATATTAATTGATATTATTTATCAAATAGTAACTAATCAATAAAACAAACTAGATACGAGAAGTAATGGATAATATAATAAACAAATAAAAAATAATTAACTATGCCTTATAAATCTAATATAATAAAAACTAAAAAATTAAAACTTAATAATCAAACTTACATTGGTTTTCAAATATCAACTTTATATAATAATAAAACTTTATTTAAACTAATAAATGAGTCATTTAATCACCAAGGTTTAACTTATATAAATAAACTAGATTTACCAAAGTCAATAATAACTATAATATGAAAATAGAATTTGAATATGAAGGTGTATGGATCACTAATCCACACTATGATGAAACTGGTAGATTTGAAGTTAATGCTTCAGAGTATTATGGAGAAGCATATGATCAAGCGATTGATCTTTCAATGAAGTGGAAATATTAAACTAAATAACTATGAAATATAAATGGAAC
>Ga0080013_1004830_pt1 | contig 12986 bp, 12 predicted proteins | sample ETNvirenome_6_85_FD_69236 | JGI IMG/M metagenome (GOLD analysis project Ga0080013, IMG submission 69236) | Marine viral communities from the Pacific Ocean - ETNP_6_85 (SPADES assembly) (version 2) | ecosystem: Environmental > Aquatic > Marine > Oceanic | place: Pacific Ocean | collected 2013-06-19 | reverse complement strand
CGACATTGATAGGATTAGGTGATGTAAATGCTAATGAAGTTATATTAATAGAAATTACTACAGGTGGATTAATCCTTGCCAAATGTATAGATGCAGGAACTGTTCAATGGACTGTTGATACTGATGCAGCAGTATGGGCTAATGCTGAAAGTACTTGGAAACATATATGCTTGACTCAAGATGGTATCTCTCCTGTATTATATGTGGACGGAGAAGCAGTTGCTCAAGCATTTTCAGTGACTACAGATAAGACGGACTGGATGAATACATTAACTGGTGTAGATAATTGTAGAATAGGGTGTGATAATTTTAATAGTGCAGGAAATGCTAATTTTTTTAAAGGTGATATTAAAAATGTAGTTATATGGAGTCGTGCCTTAACTGCTACAGAAGTACAGAATGTGATGTATAGGACATATTATGAAGTTGTAGCCAGACTTGCATCAGGGCTTGTGAGTTGGTGGACCCTAGAAAAGACATTGACATCTACTACTACTAAAGATGTACACGGCTCTAATGATGCTACACTAGGAGATGGAGCATCCGCAGGTACTTTCCCAACGTTTACTAGTAATATTTATGGTGGTGCAGTTCCGGTTATTCCAAGAGCTGTTGATAATTCTACTAAAGTACAAGCAGATTCTATTGGCGAGGGGAGTGCAAGTTTTACTGCGAGTAATGCAGATTATATAACTATGGGAGATGTAGCTGCGTTTTCAGATGCAGATGGATTTTCTATAGCCTTTTGGGTAAAATTTGATGCTATTGCTGGAGATTTGGCTTTAATAACTAAACATGCAGATTATGCTGATGTAGATAATGCTGGTGAGTTTTATATTATAAATGATGATGGTATATGTGAATTTGTAGTTCTAGACCATACTAATTCAGCTTCTATAGGAACAAAAACTGGAACTGTATTTGCAGCTAATACTTGGTATCATGTTGCTTGCACACATGATGGAGGGGCTGCTTCTTCTGGTTGTTTAATATATATTGATGGTATTTTACAAGCACATAATGCAAATGCTACTGGTAGTGGTTTTGCAAATATAAATAATACAGCTCAAGATTTTAGAATATCAGCATTTACTGATGATGGTGAACCCTTTGATGGTAATATTTGTCAAGTAGGGTTTTGGAGTGCAGTTATTACTCAAGCACAAATCCAGAGTATAATGGAAAAGACATATGAAGAATTGACTGCATCAGAGAAAACAAACTTAGTCTCATATTGGGCTTTGGATGAAACTATAGAATCAAGTGGTAGTGGTGCAAGTGTTGTTTACGATAAAGTAGATACGACTTTAGGGAGTGATGTTATTACAAATGGTTCAATGGAATTAGACTCTGATTGGACAAGTGTAGGAAGTGTGACTACAAATGAACAAAGTGCGACACAGAAGTATTCTGGTAGTTATTCAAGGAGAATGGTTACTGCTGGCTCTGGATGGACTGGAATAAAAGCAACAGGAATAAGTGTTACGCAGGGCGCAGTTTATAAATTGACTTATTATATATATGGGGTGTCTGGTTCAACTGTTCGTGTTGGATTTCATTCAACAGGTGGATGGTCAACGAAGGCAGATGGTTCTGCTTTTGAAAACTCATCGGAGGGATATACAAATGGTTCTTGGACGGAGAAAATAATTTATATTAAGACTACTGGGACAGGGGATGTTGCAGATGGACTTCTCCAGATTCGGAGTTATAACAGTGTCCTTGAAGTGTATATAGACAATGTGTCTTTAGAAAAAATTGGTGGTAATCATGGGGTACTAGTCTAATGGCTACTACAATATCATCAGGAACTAATCCTTACAAACTCGGCTCTCCTCCAGATTTTGGTACTCTGTATAGTGGCAGGGCTTTAGAGTTTGATGGTGTTACAGATTATGTAGATATAGATGCTACTGTGTTAACAGGTGATAAATTAACTTGTGCTGTATGGCTTAAAGTTTCAGCTTCAGCTTCTGGAAGAAATTATATATTTGATTATAGTGGTACTGGTCAAAGATTAATATGGGCTTGGCAGTGGAATGGGATGATGGTGTACGATGGAGGAGATGCAGACTTATCTGTAGCTGCACCTACTACAGATGGATTATGGCATCATTGGGTTCTTACAATAGATGGAAGTTCTGTTATTGCTTATATGGATGGGGCTCAATTCGGTACTGCTACATTATCTGCTGGAGCTTTGAATATAACTACAGGGACAGCTTTTAATATAGGTTCAGATATATATGGAAATCATAACCTAGATGGAAGTATGACTAATATCCAAATCTGGGACAAGGTTTGGTCTTTAAGCGACACGCAATATGCTTATACCCATCCAGAGAAACTAATCACACACAATAGTGCAGTAACATCTGGTACTACCATATCCAATCTCAAGGCTTGGTATCCATGTACAGAAGGTAATCCTCGTTCACCCCAGACTACAGTATATGATGGTTCTCCTAAAGAGTTGGGGGATAACCCTGCTGGATATTCAAGCCTTGATTTTGATACTAATTGGGTAGCAATATCTGTATCAAGTAATACTGCAAATACTTGTACTACATCGGGGGCTGGTGGTTTTTATACAAACCACTCATCTATTAACAATGTTGTAGGTAAAGTTTATAAATGCACATTAGATGCAACAACTACTGCATCAAGTGGGTTTGCGATAAGAAACGCAGGAAATTCAGATGTCTACCTTACACACGCATCAACATCTAATTATTCAGATTCATTTTTCTTTACTGCTACTCACGCTCAACTTTACATAAGAAATTTATCTACTGGAACAATGACAGTAAATAGTATATCCCTCAAAGAAGTCAAAATGGGCAATCATGGTACTACTACTTTTTATGGGGATGAGATTTTAGCTGATGGAGGTTTTGAATCAGGTACTGATAGTTGGGGTAATGAAGATGCCACATTAAGTAGTTCGGCTGATTATGCAAATGGTGGTTCTAAGGCTTTAAAGATAGTTCAAGCAGGTACAAGTTATGATTTAGCATATAAATCTTTTACAACAGTTGTAGGTAGAACTTATAAATTAGATATGTGGTTATATAAACACGCTGAAGGTAGTGGGGCTGTATCATGGGGAATTGGAGAATCAAGTTCAGGGGTAGAAAATGTAGCCAATACAAGTATGAGTACATATACAGCATGGACACAAATTCCTTCTACTACTTTTGTGGCAACAGTTACTACAACTTATGTTCATGTTATCCCTCATAATGGTTCTACATCCTCAGATACTTGTTATGTAGATGATGTCTCTGTTAAAGAAGTAGGTGTCGCCACAGGTTGGACAACTGCCGATGCAGAGCCTTTAATTCCACAGACAGCTTTGATGGGGATGAGTAAGCCTATGGTGTTTGATGGTTCTAATAATTTTGTAACATTAGATTCGTCCATTACTATTACTAATGCACAATGGACTCTTTCTGGTTGGTATTATTTTAAATCATTTTCAGACCCACAGGGTTATCCTCATTTATTTAGTTTAGATGAGTCTTCTGTTAGTTATATTAGAGTAAAAAATGATGGAAGTGAGATATATTTAGAGACAGATTCTAATGGAGATGACGCAACTCTTGTTTTTACTACTCCATTATCTATCAACACTTGGTATCATATAGTTGTAACAAGGAATGGTGATGTATGGGGGTCATACTTAAATGGTACTTATAAAGCTTTTGGTGATGGAACAAGTGGTGGTAATTCTCTTACTATAGATAGATTTGGTGGTGAAGGTAATGATAGTAGAACACTAAATGGTATGATAAACGAAGTTTCTATATGGGATGATGTTTTAACTCTTGCAGAAGTACAAGAATTATTCAATGATGGAGTACCTTTGGATGCCACTACACATTCTGCCTCTGGTGATGACTTAGTTGGATACTGGAGAAATGATGGTGCATCAACTTGGGAAGACAGGGAAGGTTCAAATGATGGAACTCCTCAAGGCTCTCCAGAAACAATCCTCCTCCCCGAAGGCACTACCTCTGGCAAAGACATATTAGGCTTTCCACTAACACATACGAATAATGGGTGGCTGAATCTTAGTGGGAGTGAGTATGTGGAGATTGCTGATAATGATTTAATGAGTTTTGGTGATAGTGTAGGTGATAAACCATTTTCTCTTGAAGCTTGGGTAAAGCTTGATATACTAGGAACAGAGTTCCCTATTGCTGGAAAAGGTATATATAATACTGATGCCGAATGGTGTTTATATGTAAACAATGCTAATGTAATAACTTTTATGTTATTTGATGAAAACGTAAACAATACTTATGAAAGAGGTAAATATACTTCTGCTCTCTCTGCTAACACATGGTATCATATTGTTGCTACTTATGATGGTAGAGGTGGAACAAGTGCAAATGATGGAATGTCTTTGTATTTAGATGGTTCGCCAGTTACTGTTACTAAAACAGGTGGAGGTACATATGTAGCAATGGAAAACCTTACACATTCTGTGTGGATGGGTAGAGGTGATTTAGTAGATACAAGTTATACAAAAGGTAATCTTGATGAAGTAAAAATATATAACCGAGTATTATCAGCAACAGAAATCACAAAGAATTATAAACATGGGTTAGGAAAACATTCATAGGAAAATATTATGGCACATTACGAATTATACATTTGTTTAAAGAAAACTACATACGAGTCAGCAGTACCGAGTGTACTCCAACCAAAGCTAGGATGGAAGATACTAGCTGATGATTTACCTACTAATTCTAACACTGTAGCAGAAATTAAGGCTTGGATGGACTCAAAGAGTCTTAGCTATGCATCAGATGACCTAAAAGCAGATTTGCTTGATAAGGTTAATTCCACTCCTACTGAGGCTTATACCCCTACTTGGAAAGAAAGTGCGTTTAAGGGCAAATTAGGAGCTCCTAGAGTGAGTCTAGATGGTGGTCTTATTATTGTGAAAGGTGAGTTCAGTATGTTAGAAGGTGAACTTACAGCTATGATAGCATTAGGTAATGGGTTAGCCTATCCTAATAATTCAATATTAACAAAAACAGAGGCACAGACTTTAGCAAATGGTAGTCTGTTTACAGAGAGTGAATAAATGTGGAAGAACAGATATCAAATTACATCGGAGGTCAGATTTGGTGGATATTAGGTCTTGCATTACTATTTCTTGTTCGCAACCTAATCGAATCAGCGATTCAAGGATTGTTGGTATTTATAGGCTCGGATTATAATGCAGATGATGTTGTATTTCTCGATGGTGAACCTGCACGGATCATTCGTGTCGGTATTTATAAAAGTGTTTTCTTTGTGTATGATGTTAAAAATGATATTTATACAGGATCAGCATATATTAGTGGAGGCAGTAAAAGAGTGATTCAAAACTCTATAATAGCAACGGCAAAGATTGACAAACCTTTACAGAATATTGATTTAACCCTCTATGATAAACCTACGGCAGACCCAAATTGCAGGAGAAATGGAAATAATGAATGATTCATTTAAAACAGTATTAGCAGGAACAGGTGGTATAGGTGTTTGGTGGATGGAATTTATGCCTGACATTTTAAAATATATCACAGCATTGTTGGTTATATTTCATTTGTTAATTAAAATAAGGAAGGATATAAAATGAGTACATTAATGGGAATATTATTAAAAACACTTTTTACAGAAAAAATGATTAAAAAGTTGCTATTGACATTAGGAGATTATCTTGTCAAGTCAAGCAAAAACAAATTGGATGATGTTGTATGGAATAATGTTAAAAAGAAATTATTGTAATGTCTTTTGAAGTTAAAGAATCATTAGTTGATACCATAAAAGAACACGAGGGGTATCGTAAGGCTGTGTATATGGATACCCTGGGGAAGCCGACCATTGGATATGGGTTTTTGATTGAAGCCTTAGAGTTAGAGGAAGATATATGCGATCTTATACTGATGAGGAAACTTGAAAAACTTGTTAACACAATAAGATTTAAATTTAATTGGTTTGATGATATGCCTGATAAGGCTCAGGATGTTATAATAAATATGTGTTATCAATTGGGAGTAAATGGGTTTGCAAGATTTTCTAAAACTATACAGTATTTTAAAAACAGAGAATGGAATTTAGGGTCCAAGGAAATGTTAAGGTCAAAATGGTATATGCAGACCCCTAATCGTGCAAAAGAATTAAGTGATACTATTAAATCAATAGAGGAATAAAATGAAACTAATAATAGATAAACAAGCAATGCCTAATGCTCCTACATCCAGGTTTTTGAAAAAGAATGAATATGGGCATATATATGATAGTAAAGAGGTAGAGCATAAGCCGAGTAGAATGAACTTTATATTCAAACATAATAAAGCAGAGAATCTTGATGATGAATTTGCAGAATTGCTTGAAAAAAAATATCCATCATTGGAGATAGTGAATCGTGTTCCTGAAGTAGTCGTAAGGGAAACTATATCTGATACAGAATTATTGGACCAGGTAAACGAACTCAAGGCTATACCCTATAATGAATTAAAAAAATTGGCAGTTGATAAATATGAATTCAAGTATAGAGATACAATGATAAAAAAGGATAAATTGATAGAGATGATATACGCAAAAAAGAAGGAAAAGTATAATTAATGGCAATAATGACCATAGATGATGCGTTAAAGCAGATATTAACAAGGGTTAATGATCCGTATGGAGATACCTATTGGCTAAGAGCATATCAATTGTTCTTTGAAGGAATAAATACCCTTGTACAGACAGGTGAATATAAGGCTGAAGAAATCCCATCAATGATAAAAATTGTAACGCTTGAAACGGAAGACCGTAACTCAATTTATTGGTCATCTCCTAATATGAGTGAAAACGACCTGTTTGGTGGGTTTGTTATTAAAATAATAGATGTGAGAGATAGCGTAGGTGAGGGTATAGTATCATCCTCAGAAGGGAATCGATTTAAAGAGATTGACAATGACTATTATCAATTAATAAAGTTTGATAAGGAATATAAACCATTAAAAAATGAAATATTCTATATGATAGAAGGGAAAACGGAAGGGTATGAGTGGGCAGGTGAGCCCACAGAAGAAGGAGATGCCCCACCCTCTGTAGAGAATGAGCATAAAATATTAATAAAATTTATAGGGACTCTCCCAAGGGAATTAGAGTTAAAATATATTGCATCTCCAATTCCGAGTAAGTTTAAGGTATCAAATCCTGCTGAATCGATAGAACAGGTTTCCCCTACAAGAGTGGACCAAATGTTTTCTCTACCGTTCCTATATAAAGTAATTGATTTTGCAGTACAGAAATTATCTATGGAAGCATTTGATTAATGTTATATGACAACATAAAAAAGGAAATAGGGAAAAGGTTAGGGGACCCATTCCTTGACAAGTATAGGGCCTTAGTAGGTAATGTGTTTGTAGAATCTCTTGGGAATATGTTAAAGGAGGATGATTACGGCATTAATGAGATAGAGAGTGTAGATAGCGAAACCGTCACAAATCCATTATTAACAAAAAAAACATATAGTTATTCACAGGTAGGACATAACAATACAAAAAAATTCCAATTAGAATCAGATGTGTTTATAGTCCAGGATGTGCTGTTCGGTGATGATTATTCAAATATTTCACCTGAGTCTGATTTTGTACCTACATTAAAGGAAATATCCAAGGATACTCAAAGGAGAATGGCCATAGAGGATGCCTTAAAGCCATCAGGGTATGAAATATTTTATATTATAAATAATTATAGTATAACATTTTATTCATCAGCAGAGATTCCAGATGGCAATATAAATATAGATATGTATTATTTTAAGGCTCCAAGTAATGATGAGTGGAGTACGCTAAACGATGGAAGTGATGGGTTAAATTTAGAAACGAGTGTTGGATTAAGTCCTCAGTTGATACAAAGGGCTATCAATAGGTCTGTTATGCATTTAAGTGGGGTAGAACAGGGAGAAAAGGAATGAGTGAAACTGCTGCAGGTGCAACAAGTGCTAAACAAAAGTTTGCCCCAACATCTAAAGGGTCTTCTCAAAGGGGGCCTGACGGTAGTGGGCAAACAGGAACCTCATCGTCATATTATGACGGCAGTAGTATTCCTTTTATTGAATTCTACCAAGATATTGTAGGGACCCTATCTGTACAACCAAATTTAGGAATAATAAAAAGAGAACTGAATAAGGTTATACACCAAATAAATGATGAAATAGGGTTATTTGATGCGATGGTTAAGGTTACCATAGGTACTGAAACATCAACAATTGATGGGATAACAACATATTACGAAAATTTATCGACAGAAGTAGAGCAGATAGGAAGATTTGCATTAGAATGGGATTATGATTCATCAACAAAATCAGTAAAGCTACCTGACTATGTGAGTGAATTTAAACAAACATTTATAGATGATGAGGAATGGGAGAGTGTGCCATACGATGTTGTAAAGGATAGTGAGAACTCAAGTGAAAAGATATGGCACCAAACAGGCAGGTTCGTTTATTTTCCTATAGACCTTTCAGCCGAAACAAAAATATTAAGAGTTAGGGTTAGAATGATGTACCCAGGGATAAGGGATTTCGCAGGGTATTCAATATTAGATTCACAAATATATTTACCACATCATTATAGAATCCTTTTAATATCAGGAGTGTTAATGAATTTAACAGTTATGAAAGATTATAAAGACCCTGATATTTATGCACATTATAAAGAATTATATGCTGCAGAATATACAGCATTAGTTAGAAAGAAAGACAATATTCAATCAACATATGAAAATATAAGTTTTAAATACACTTATTAAGGAGAGATAAAATGGCTTCAGGAGATTATTTATTTGGTAGTGGTTTAAGTACAAAATACAAAAACCTTCTTTTTGTAGGTGGATCAGGCCACTCAGCAGGGTTAGATGCAACGCTTAGGGCAGCTAATACAGATGATGGGTCGGGTGGTGTAAATGCTGCCCCATTTACCTTGTCTACATCAGCTATGCAGTTCTCAACAAGTCAAGAGTTGCAATTTAGACAAACTACAGAAAAAGTATACTCATCAGGCACAGGAGTTTTAGATTTGGCAGCAGCAGCAGAGGTCCAATTGACAACTGTTTTATTTGATGTTAACGCAACCGGTGATATTACTATAGACACAACTGATACATCTGATGGGATTAAGATAGGCACAGCAACGAGTGGTGTCCCTATTGTAATAGGACACACCACATCGGAAACAACTGTAGCTGATAATTTAACAGTAACAGGGAAAACAGAACACACTATGTATGCAAATATGGCATCAGGTGTGAAGCTGCAATTTGTTGATGGTAATGAATATATATCAGGTGACAGTACTAATATGACAATTGGTTCAAGTGGTCGTATTGACCTTACTGCTACATCAGATGTGAGATTACCTGCTAATGTAGGATTGCAATTTTCAGGTGCAACTAATTATCTTGAGTACATATCGGGTACATCTCAACTTGCAATGGTTAGTGGGGGTGCATTAAATACAACTGCAGCAGCAGCTTCGACAATAAAGACTACTGATGGGGCATTAACTGTACACGCAGACGGTGCAGACGATAAAGTGCATATAAAGGGCGACCACGCAACCGGAACAGCAGTACAATTAGAATGTACACACGCAGATGGAGATATGAGTATTACTGCCGGTTCATCAACAGGTAACATAACATTATCAGCAGGTTCAAGTTCTACAGGGTTACTCGATGTTAATGGGTATCAGTTTGATATGGATGCAGGTGGTGGTGGAGTTGCTTTGGATACTACCGGTGCAATTAGTATTGGAGTAAATGCAAATGCAGGTGCTGTCAATATAGGTACAAATGCAACTGCAAGGACAGTTTCTGTTGGTACTAAAACAGGTGCATCTGCTCTTGTTCTATATAGTGGAACAGGAAAAACTGATATTAGTAGTACAGGAGAGATTGAGTTATTATCCACAAAGAATGGAGCATCGTCTGTTTATTTAAGAGCCAATGGTGGTACAAGTGAAACGGTAAAAATACACGCAGACCAGGGGACAGGTGCAGGAAGTATTGAATTGACTTCCGATGTAGGGGGTATAGATGTAAATGCAGGTACCGGAATGACAATAGATACTGCTGATACAACAACATTTCTTATGGCAGCTAATAATGGGTCTGCAAGATATTTTTCTATTGATGCTACAAACGCAGGAGGTGGTGCAGCAGGGGTCAAGATAGGAACAACGAGTGGTACAACTGTCACAATAGGCCATACGACCTCAGAAACGACCGTTAGCGACAACTTAACGGTTACAGGCAACCTTAGTGTTAGTGGGACACAAACATACACGGATTTAGCCATTTCTGATACAACCCCTACTTTAACCTCTACAAACACAACTGAAGAGAATGCAGATGGTGGTCGGGAAAGTGTATGGTCCTTTAAGGGTGAAAAGGGTGATGGGACCTCAACCACAATCGCACAGATTCGTGGGGACCATCAAGGTTCGTCTGATGATTACAAGGGGCAGATGTTTTTCAAAGTCAATACTGACTCATCTGCTGATGGGCAATCTACAGCTTTAAAGATTACAAGTGACTTAAAGTCAACATTTTCAGGGAAAATAGAAGGTGATGCAGGTTTAACAATAGATGGTGCTGCAACATTAATAAATCAAGGTAATGGAGATTATGACCTAAAGGTAGGGTCAAATAGTGTGGACCATCTTTTGGTATGTGATGCAGGTAATAACAGGGTTGGTATCAATGTAGCATCCCCAACTGCAACTTTAGATGTACAGGGAACAATGGCAGGTGCTGTTGTTACTGCTTCATCTACAGGACCAACGGACAATGTTAGTGTTACAGGTGCGACAGTATTAAAGATGGATACGAGTTCAAATAATGTCACTATAGGTGGATTAGCCGGTGGTGTAGCAGGACAATTATTATTTGTTGTTAAAACAAACACTTCCAATAGTGCTATATTGGAAAATATAGAGGGTGGTGGTAGTCAGGATATAAAGTTATTATCGGGGGCTGACGAAACGATAACGACTTTTGGTGGCTGGATGCTAGTCTGCGATGGTAGTAATTGGTTTGCATTAGGAAAATAAAATAAAAAGGAATAAAAATGTCAAAAACAGAAACTATAAGTAAAGAGTATGTTGCAAGTGAGTTAAAAACACAAAAAGAAAATTACAGTAAACTTTTAGAGCAAAGAAATCAAGCCGAAGTTATGTTACAACAAACAATAGGTGTGATCAATACTTTGAGTGTAATGGAAGAAAAATTAAATGGAACAGATAAAGACAAAAAATAATGAACTATGGCTAAACAGGCATTACCTTTACTAACAGGTGGTCTAAATCAGGTTACACGAAATGACCTAATAGATGATACAGAACTTACTGAGAGTGATAACTATGACATAAAGGGTGACGGAAGATTAGTTAAGAGGAAAAAGTCGTCATCAGTAGATTATGATATAGTTAATTCAGAATCATTAGCCACCTTTCAGGAAGCTATAGGTGCATATGCGTGGAGAATAGAAGCCTGGAGCCCTAATTTTATGATAGATATGAATGCACATTCCGATGCAGAAGGGATGTTAGCAGGAGTTCCGGCAATAGTTGCTGTAAATACCGACTTTGATGCCCAAGGTATAGAAAGGCTAAGAGTAGACTTATGGTATAGGTATTTTAAGTATGCTGACGATGGTGAAACAATTACATATCATTGGACCAACGAAGTGCAATGGGATGCAGGTGGAAATGGTACGACAATATTTGAATTATTAGAAGCAGAAGGAATATTTTATGAATTAGGAGTTTCTGATATTAGAATGGATATTGCTGAAGATAAAATTGTAATAGTAGATGGTAGAAATCAAGTACATTACATAACTATTGATTCAGATGGTATCCCTCAAGTCGGTATCTTGGGATTTGATGCTCCTAAAAATAAAATAAGATTTCTCGACAGATTTATGGATACTACAGACGATGATAATGTAGGTACTATAGATAATGATATAATAACTACAGATGACACCGATATGTTTACTGCACCAGGATTTTTACAGGCGACATATACTGTTGTAGATAAATACGGAAACGAATCTAACCCTGCTCCATATTCCGACACATTGCATATGGATTATTTTGACCTTGATAGTTCTTTTACAGATGTTCAATGGCTTGAAGGAATAGAAGTAACAGACCTCTCTATACCGATAACAAGTGAAATAGTGGCAGAGGAGATAGAAGAGTTTAAAATATATTTTAGGTGGATACGATATAGTGAAAGTAATGTTGGCGATTTAATTTTCCAATGGACACAAACAGAAAAGATTATTGCTAAAGTGGGATATGGAGAAACAGGTAATACTTATACAATGCAGATGCCCCCATCGGTAGAACAGGTATCATACGAAAACGACCCTTCTCCAAGAGCCCGACAAATATCTACAATGAATGGAATAACGATGATAGGCGATATCACCCAAAAGCCTACATTCCCCTGGGATTTCAAATATCAACACGCAATAGATATAAAAAACACTACAGGAACACATTATGTAGATGCAGTTGTTAGGATAAGGTTGACACAACCATTTAAGTATGCTCCCGATGAAATTACTCCAGGTTATTGTAACGAAATAGATAAATTAGATTTATTCGATTATTTTTATTATTACAAGCAAACACCAGGTAGCCCTGAGAATGAAACAGATTTAGTACAACAAGCAATACGACAACACCGGAATTATTTTAGATTTTTTGATATAGATCAAACTACTCCATTGCAGGGGATAACAATGGACCCGATGAAGCAAGGGGATTCAAATGACCCTTTATCTCCACATACTGTTGATATATATTTAAAAATACCATTATTACCTGCTATGAATACGCATAGAATATATCTATGTTGGACCCCCATAGGGGGTGAGGATGTCCTAAATCCAAATCCTGAAGCCCCAATAAATTTTTTTAAAG
>Ga0080013_1004829_pt1 | contig 12987 bp, 26 predicted proteins | sample ETNvirenome_6_85_FD_69236 | JGI IMG/M metagenome (GOLD analysis project Ga0080013, IMG submission 69236) | Marine viral communities from the Pacific Ocean - ETNP_6_85 (SPADES assembly) (version 2) | ecosystem: Environmental > Aquatic > Marine > Oceanic | place: Pacific Ocean | collected 2013-06-19 | reverse complement strand
GGACTTTCTTCTAAATCCTTTTATAATTGGACTTAGAGCAAACAATGCTATATTTCATTTTGAGAGGTGCATGGAAACCCCCACCTTAAAAAATGACCATCACCCCCACCCCCCGCACCTAAAAATTTAAGGTTTAATTTGATCTGACCTAATAATTTAAGGTTTGGGCGGGGTTGTGGTTTGCATCCCATAACCAATAAAATCCAGCATATTTTACCATATATATATATAAAAGATTAAAATAAAAAAAAACTTGCATGTTTAAAATGTTGTAGGTAGATTCCAAACGGAATGAGAAACAAAAAACAAAAAAGGAACTAAAACAATGTATGACTTAAACACAATAAAAAAACAAAACAAAAGCAGAGCCATTAAACTAATAGATCGGACTAAGTTAGACGGTGGTGTTAGTTTTAATGGGAATTTAGAGGAAATTAAGCCCAATTATGGGTTCACCGTGTCAATGTATGATATAATTAAAACCAGCGACCTTGGCGAACTTGAAAAGGCACTGAATAAACTCCAAAACTATTCTAATAGTTTCTATGGTCTATGGCTCAATGATGGTCTATATTACCTAGATGCTAACTTGAACGTTTCGGACTTGAGCCTAGCCTTAGCATTGGGCAAGCTAACAAACCAAAAATGCGTTTGGGATGAAGTAAAAAAACAGGAGGTGAAATTATGACAAACGATAAAGTTACATCCAACTGGTATTGTGGGAAAAAAGGGAAAAGCGGAACTATGGAAACAGATGGGAAAAGTATTTTTTCCTATCAAATGAAAATAGGACAAACTTTGACCAATGGAGAAAAACAAGGATTAAATGTCCAAAAGCCGTATTTTTACAGCCAAACAACGTCAAAGCACGTGGGACTGGTTAAACGGTATGCGGACAAAATGGTTGATCCTGTAAGCATAAGAAGAGGTTATTCATTATGGTTCCTTTTCCCATAAGCTAAAAATAGGATTCACTTATAGCAATGAATAAGCCCCCTTAATTGGGGGCTTTTTTTGTGCCTAAAATTAATTAAATGGATAACACCATAAGCCACCACCTAAAACACCGTTTTAAAGCCCATATTGGGGGCAAAATGGGCAACAAACCTAAAATTGACACCAATATACCTTCAATGCATAAAAGTTTGGTTTTGAGCCATTTTTGGGCGAATATGGGCAAAATTAGAGGGAAAGAGGCAGAAAGAGATTCCTTATTGAGAATGGTTCTCATTAAGCTATTGAGATTCATTCGCAACAAGCCGTTGAGATCAATCTGTTATATCCTGTTATATATTCACTGTTATATTTTGGGTTATATTTTTGACTCTACAAAATTATTTTTATGACGTGAAAAGAAATATTTATAAAATAATACTTGACTTTTATATTTCAAGTGTTATAAACTCTAATAGTTATTTGGAAACAAAAAAAGGAAAAGACAATGAAAATTACAGAACAAGAATATTACAATGGATTGGATAGAATATCATTATTAGATTATAAAATAGATCAGAATAGGAATTGTAACTATTATATCATTGGTAACAATAGATATGAGTTACATACAAGTATAAATGGCGGTATTATAAATGAATATTATCAATTTGAAATAAAAAAAGGAAAAGACAATGAAAACAAAAGCAGAATATGAGAAGTACAAAAAAAGTGTAGAGGGCTTTTTTAAGAGGGAGGGTATTTCAAACCTATCTCAAATTCAAGACAAGGATGGATATTGTGAACCTCATTTTAGCGGTATTCCATGCGAATGTTGTGGTGGTATGCTTGGCGGGGATAGATACGATTGCAATAGCTATAATCCAAAGACTAAAGGAATACAAGAGTACACAGTTTGCACAGACTGTGTTTACTATGCTGAATATGGGCAATTAGACGATATGACGATGGAACAAATTAATCAAATGCACATCGCAAGATATGAGGAAGAAAACTCATATTTCCCAACAATCTGGTATCAACAACGGATGAGTGAGGTGGAAAAATGAATCACTTAATAATAGCTTATGCCGTAGTCGTAACTATATTTTTAGCAACATTATACCGATCTTATGGTAGATTGCACAATGATTATATCCATGAGCAGGAACATAGTGCCGATTTGAGACGTACAATCTTAAAATATCTTAGAGATAAAAATGTTAAATAGAAATACTGAATCAATGGATAAGAAACTTATTTTAGAATCCATGATAATAAGCGACAAGTATCACCTATTGAAGGAAAATGAGAATTATATAACATACCAGTTATTGAGATTGAAGTTATATATTAAACATCTAATAAAAGGAGAAATAAAATGAATTACTTATTAACTGCATATAGCGTAATTATAACCATATTATTAATAATGGTCTGGTTTGATTATAACAATCTATACCAGAGGTATATTGATGAACAGGAGCATAGTTCTGATCTCAGAAGAACAATCCTAAAATATCTGAGGGGGCGAAATAAAGAAAGTGAGGTGAAGTAATGACTATTACAGGGTACAAAATAGTATACGATATAATCGAAGATGAGAAGAAACTTACCTCAGAAATACAAGCATATAACCTGCCTGAGTATGTACGGGAAAAGATTGACCAATATTTTAATAGCATTGAAAAAGAAAGTGAGGAAGAGTAATGATTGATTATATATTAAATCCATTCGTACTTATAAATACAATGTGGATGATAACACTTATAATTATAACAATACTTTTGAGAAAAAAATGAATACCCTTTGGATTAGTATTGTGGGGTTCCTATTCGGTTTATGGTGCGGTGTAATGCTCGCATATATGAGATTGAGAGAATTATCAAAGGAAAACGAGGAGTGTTGGAATTATATTACCGAATTAGAGGATGATCTTAATGTATGACAATATGACAGAGGCTTAACTGCCACATCGTCTATTGGATAGTTATATTTATAGTGGTAACTTGATGTATCCAAAATGAGGAGATTATGAGCAAGAAGAAGAAATTCCCAGATAAAAGCGACCCCCAAAAACATTGTGCCAATTATAATTCTGGTATGTGTATGGGGATTCAGATAGGGAGCCACTTGCAACAATGGGTAGATTCAGATTTATATGGAAAGCGGTGTCGGATTTTGGATAAGAAAGAATGCGACTATTTTATCGAGATTGTAGAGCCGATTTTATGAGAACGGGCAACAGGGTGGTTACCTCCTTTCCCACCCTCCGTTCTTGCCCTTACAGGTATAAATATGAACTTGTAAGATGGGCTACCAAAAGATTTAATATTAGTGAATCAAAGGCAAACGATATGAAGAAAAAACAATTATATGCAATATGGTTTAATCTATGAGTTATATAGGTTATATTAACAAGCCCATTAGACACCATCCCGATCTATCACCGAGGGATAAGCTTGTTTATTGCGAGATTACTGCCACCTTAGATGATAGAGGGCTTTGTGTTAAAAATAATATTTATTTCTCGAATGTTTTGAATTGCACCAAAAGTACGATCTCGGCAAGTATGACTAAATTACGTGAATTTGGGTTCATCGACATTATAATCGAAAAGGATAGCGAAAGCCAGAAGTTTAAGAAGAGATATATTATTTTGAAAACCAGTACCAGTTTTTCGGGTGGGGGTAATCCAAATTTAGAAAAAGCCGTGTCTGATTTATCGGTAGGGGTAGAGCCTATTTTGGCTAATGCCACCGAGGAGAATGGTACAAAAGCCGATGCCAATTTTTCCGATTCTATTATTATAAATAATAATATTAGATATATATACTCTGATAAGAGGGTTCCAATTAATTATAATACAAAGATTACACAAGGGCAGATGGAATATCTCAAACAGATAGTAACGGAATTTTATACGGCAAAGCATAAACAATACCCCAATCACGTTAAAGCGGATTGGTATAACGATCAACGGCTAACGGTTGGTTCGGTTAATACTTTATTTGACCTCATTAAGTTAGATGGGTGGAATGAAAAAGAAGTTCGTGATGTTATCAGATGGGCTACAAATGACTCTTTTTGGTCATCCAATCTGTTATCTCTAAAATCATTACGGATTAAATCAAAAAACGGACAAACGAAGTTTGCAAATTTGCAAATTAAGTTTGCGAACTAAGGAGAATACAATGCGACTACAAATCGACGGATGGGAATTTTCGGATGCAATAGCCAAGTGGTTTGAAGATAAACACGGTTATGAATTGGATTTTGACAACAAGGAAATATCATTTTCCATCGACATAGATGGCAAGCCAAACTTGTATAGATACCGTAGAGACACAAAATGGAACGATGAAAAAGTTGATTTTGATGTCTTGGCTGAATATGAGATTGAAGGTGTTTATGTCAAGAGGAGAAAAAAAGGTGCGGAGAAGAGCCAATATGTAAAATTGGACGAGGATTGTTATCCTTCAATGAAAGGCATCCACGAAGGTACTGAAATCAACATTAACATATTCTAAAGGAGAATACAATGAATACACAATGGGGGGGTCTAAGAAACCCCGAAATACGAAATCAAGTAAGGTTGGGTCTAATATCACCGTCAGCAGGTATAACGAGGGATTCGGAAGAACATAAATATAAAAAGAGATATTTATCCTCTTTAGAATCACTTGTATATTATTTTGGTGAAGATTGGTTCGATTTGAATGGTGATAAAAAACAAGCCGTCCAGAAGGGTAGAGACAAACACAAAAGGCAATTCACCCAAACTCAGCCAAAAAGATGTGGCGAATGTGGTGAGCCGTGGGGTAAGGATGCAGATGGATTCTATTATATCGACAATGATAATTTTAATAGATTACCAATGTTAAATCAAACTTGTCCAGAATGCCTATGACCTTCGACGAATTAGGGATTAATCTAAGGCATACTTCTGGGCAGGAAAAAACCCAATGCCCTAAGTGTTCACATCAACGTCGGAAGAAGACAGACCCCTGTTTATCTGTGAACATCGATGAAGGTGTTTATAAATGCCATCATTGTGGATGGGGTGGCTCAGTCAATGAGAAGGGCAGTTATATCCCACCAGAGATAGTTAAGCCACCAGAACCATTAACAGACCTACCTAAAGAGGTAATCAAATGGTTTGATGAACGAGGTATATCCGAAGCAATAGTTAGTGATGCGGGGATTGGTTACGATAATCATTGGATTCAATTCCCTTTTAAAAAGGACGGTGAGGTTGTTAATGTTAAATCTCGGACTGCTGATAAAAAATTCAGACAATCCAAGAATGCTGAGAAATGTTTCTATAGATTTGATTCTATGGTTGGGATGGAAGCAATTATAATCACAGAAGGCGAAATAGATGCCCTATCAATGGTACAGGCGGGTTATAATAACGTAGTCAGCGTTCCAGATGGTGCTATTGCCCCTAATTCTCACGCTACAGATAGAAAATTTTCGTATTTATTGTCAGCGGAAGAGCATTTGATGAATGCAACCACCGTCATACTTGCTATGGATGACGACTCAAGCGGTCACGCTATGAGGGATGAACTTTCTCGACGTATAGGCAAGGAGAAATGTTATCGTGTTACCTACCCCACAGATTGCAAGGATATGAACGATGTGTTGGTCAAATATGGCGAAGATAAGATAACTGAGATTATAACCGATGCACACCCATATCCGATTGATGGGGTCGTATTGGTTAATGATGTCCTTGAAGATGCTATCGACCTTCTTAAAACACCCGATTCTAAGGGTTTAAGCACGGGTTGGGAAGGCTTGGATGAGTATTACCGTATATCGCCTTCTGAGGTTACTATTGTTACAGGAGTGCCTAATATGGGGAAATCCGAATGGATGGATGCCCTAATGATTAATATGGTTCAAGACTACGGATGGAAATTCGGTATATTCTCAGCCGAAAACTTCCCTGTCAAACACCACCTTCTCAAATTGGTTGGTAAATTCACAGGGCAAGCATTCTGGGGGGATGATAGAGTTGATGAAGAAACGGCACGTAATGCTATGGGTATATTAAACGATCATATTAAGTTTATTGGGACTCAGGAAGACACCGTTACTATCGAGAGTATATTAGACCAAGCACGGATTTTAAACTTCCGCTATGGATTGAATGGGTTGGTAATTGACCCGTGGAATACAGTTGAGCATAAGTTTAGAGATTCTGAGAATGAGACTAATTATGTATCTCGGATACTCGCAAGTCTTAATACATTCGCAAAGATACATGAGATTCATATTTGGGTAGTTGCACATCCGAGAAAAATGGAGAGTGATAACAATAGGAAAGTAGTTGTCCCAACGCCCTATGATATAAGCGGAAGTGCTAACTTTTATAATAAAGCAGATAACTGTATAACAGTACATAGGCATAAGGATGAAGATGAAGATTATGTAGGGATTCATGTGCAAAAGATTCGTTTCCAATACAAAAACGGATACACGGGTATAGGTAAGTTAAATTTTAATATAAGGAACGGCAAATATGGAGAATATTTTAAACAAGACGAAAAGTCATTATTTTAAAGCAATAGAGAAAATAAAAAACAAACCTACAATGGACTATCGGATTAGACGAATGCGGAAACGACTACAGGAAGAATTTGATGCAGTCTGGGTTAGGTATGAGAAAGGTGAGGTTACATTCGATGTATGGGAGAAAGCACTTAATAAATGGTTACAAGCGGAGTCAATATGAAATGTGAACATAGAAATGTAAATAAACGAGGTATCAGAAACGGCAAACAGAGGACGAGATGTGTGGATTGTGGTCAATGGGACTCATTCTATCTATCACCCGAAGGGGCTAAAATCCTTCTGTTTGATATAGAAACAACCCCAATGGAAGTATATGTGTGGGGGTTATTCGGGAATAAATATATTCAGCACGGCAATGTAATAAAAGATTGGAATGTCTTGTCTTGGTCGGCTAAATGGTTGTGTGATTCGGGTGTTATATCTGATATTCAAACTTCTAAAGAAGCTATGAACAGGGATGATAAGAGAGTATTGGGTGGTATATGGGACTTAATCAACCAAGCAGATGTAGTGATTGCCCATAATGGTGATAAATTTGATCTCAAAAAACTCAATACGAGATTCCACATGAACGGTTTTCTACCCCCTTCCCCATACCAATCAATCGACACTCTAAAGGTTGCCAAGCGTAATTTTGCCTTCTCATCTAATAGGTTAGATTATTTAGGGCAGATTATGACAAATAAAGGTAAAATAAGTACAAACTTTCAGTTGTGGACTGATTGTTTAAGGGGCGACCCCAAGGCACTCCACAATATGCTTGAATACAACGAAGAAGATGTACGGCTATTAGAAGAGGTATATCTTGAGTTAAGACCTTGGATTAAATCCCACCCGAATGTCGGGGTATATATGGATGGTGAAGTATGCCCATCTTGTGGTAGTGATGATGTCCATGCTAATGGTGGTTATTATACCACAATGGCAAACAGGTATGAATCTTACAGATGTGATGACTGTGGTGCATTATCGAGAAAATTGCAGAGCGAATTATCTGTTCACGATAGAAAAAAACTAATGAGACCATTGCCAAGATAACTCTTGGTTCTTAGATTAATATATGGTAATATTAGGTGTGGATAAAGAAGAAATAACAGGCTCTTACAAGATAGGATTCCCAAAAGAAATGTCAAAAGAAGAAATAAATTGGATAAAAGAACATCTCTTTAGATTCCTCGAAAGACACTCTTGTACAATCGAGAAAAAAGATGTATAAGGGTGATTCTGGGTTATATTGGTTCACAATATCGTGGGATGGATTCGATGAGTATTCTGAAGGCTCCATGTCTTTCCCAAGAAATGAATACGATGATGCGGTGGATGGAATCAAATATTATCTTGATAAGTATAAAAATAGGGATGCCTATCTTAGTGGGTTCGCAATGGAAGACAAAACTTCCTCTAAGAACCTTATGACACCAGAATTTATTAAACAGCTAACAGGAGAATAAATGGAAAGAAACACCTTAAAAATCAAAGCTAATACAGATAACATAGTGGAATTTCTGTATGATACCCCAATAGAAGGGACAAATGCTTACGGTATGTATCATTTGTATGCCTTCGGAATGGATGGGGAAGAAGCGGGCTTATTCGCAACAGATACATTGCATGAGAAGTTGAAGAACTTCACAAAAGGTGATTCTGTGAATATTCGTAAAGAAGAATATGAAGCAGGTAAGTTTGGTTGGAATGTTATCCCTCAAGATGGGACACCTACGAGAAAAGCCCCACCACCAAGCGTAAGCACACCAACGACCACTCAAAGTGTAGATGCAAGAACAAAAGACATCCATAGACAGGTATGTCTGAAACTTGCAGTACAAAGTATGGACACCTCAGAGACATTAGATTTTGCAATGGTAAAGTTGCGTATGGAAGGTCTGCTTGGGGTATTGGACAACGAGGAAGTTAAAGAAGAACTCCCCTTTTGAAAAAAAGCCTGATTAAAAAGCTCGACTCAGCGTGGGGTTTAAAAGTCCGTGGATATGGGATGTGTGAGAAGTGCCATAAAACCTCTCCCTTAAATGCTCATCATTTCTATTCACGGGCAATCAGGTCAGTCAGGTGGGACTTAGATAATGGATTTTGTCTATGTGTTGGATGCCATGTATTCTCATCTAAGTTCTCTGCCCATAAAACACCCGCTGAATTTGTGGAATGGGCAATAGAGAAACGTGGGCAGGAATGGTATGATGATCTAAAAGGGAGAAAAAATTTATTAATGAAGTACAAAGACGGGGATGTTGAATCTTTACTTAGGAGAATGTTATGAAAAGTAAATTTAGAGATGGTCTCGCATCAATCTGGGGGCATACTGAAATGGAATTAGCCCCCCTGACAAAAGCAGAACTATTAGATAAGATGGCAGAAATTAGTAACATTGTCGATGATTTGGTAAGTCTCGACCTCGAAGGTGAGTGTACCCATTGCGGTGATGTGTATATATGTGAACCCTGTATGGATGAGATGTGTTCGGATATTGCCACTTAAAAAGTAAGGTATGCCCATTTGCATCAAGTGTTTATTGTGGGTTTCAGACAGGGGAAAACCGTCTGGAATATATGAAAAAATGCCCTTTAAAAAAGAAGGAAGTCAGAAAAGAAAGAATTTATGATAAAAATACTTAAATTTGTTGGGATTATATGGCTGATACAAGTGGCTCTTGTTATAATTAGCCTCCCAATGTGGGTATTATTAAAATTATGGGGATGATACTTAACAATGTGGATAAAGAACAGTTGGAAAGTGTAATGTCGTGGTTGGCATTCCCCATAAAAATTTAGGAGATTAAAATGGAATTTACGTGCATAGAATGTGAAACTCTTTATGATGATACAGATGGAGACACAGATGAAAGAATGTGTAATAAATGTCTTGACAAAATATATGATGAAGATTTAGAGAGGCAATCAAAAGAATACGTTAAATCATCTATGAATAAAATCGATAAATTAATTAAATCTTTTGCCTAATCGCAAAGCAAAACAGAGGAAAAAATTGAAGGTACTCAAGCGAAAAAAGATTGCTGAATATAAATCAAAGAAACGAAGGGAGCGTAAGAATGAAAGTAAAAGACTTCGTAATGTGGGCTAAGTCCATGCAGGATGAGGAGAACCGTATTATGCTCGACAAGGGCAAGGAGTATACGGTTAGTGATGAGGATAAGTTTAAGAATTTCAAGAGCATAGCAGATAGAATTAACATATCATCTGAGCAGGTTGCCTTGACCTATTTATTAAAACACATGGATTCTATAAGAAACTTCGTCTTAACTGGTAAAGAATCGTCTTCTGAGCCAATTATGGGTAGGATACAGGATGCCCGAAACTATTTATTACTATTGGGGGGTATCATTGAAGAAAACATGGACAGAAAATGATTCTATCCAGTGGGTAATAGATGCCCTCAGCAACCAAGTAATAGAAAAAAGGGATAGAGAAAACCATAAATATGATGAAGTTAGGGCAGATCAAGACTTGAGTTGGTGTCCTTTATGTGAATGTAAATGGGAAGAATTTGAAGGTAAGATATGGTCTTCTCTCGATGACCCCCTATGGAAGATGGATATATGTCCCGATTGCCTTGCAGAGTAGAGAACGGTGAGTTATATCTCCCCCATATTGATGTGGAAGATGGGGAGTATTATTTTGAACTAACCAAGACTGGGGTAAGATCATCCCAACAGAATAATTATTATTGGAATATAATTAACATATTAAGTGAAGAACTCGGATATACTAAACAAGAAATGCACCAAACTATAAAGAATCACTTCAATATAGAATCTACAAAATCATTGGAAACTAAGGAATTTAGTGATTTTATTGAACAATTAATAAGGTGGAGTGCTATTGAACTTCACATAGCCATCCCAGACCCCGTATGATGCCCTATTTAGCCCAAAATAGCCCCTTAACGGAGGGCAAATACGATATGCGTACTAAGTATCCAATGTTACGATAATTGCTCTCTTAGGCTCATATTCGCACTATATACGGAAGGAGCGACCTCAGTAAAAGTTACAGGTTTTGTCATCCTAACATAGTGATAATTTGTATCATCGTAATATATAAACTTCTTCCAATCCTGTACTGAAGCATTTAGGTCTTCTAATGCTGTTTTCTGTGTAGAAAGTATATGAGACCAATTCCAATCCCAAGTGGTCTTAGGGGCATGGCGTTTATTTGCATATTCATTCCCACCATAGGATGTCATTATATCTGTGCCAAATTCTTCACCTGTTTTCGCATTTAATTCAGGATTAACAGCAAAATCATATTTAGTCCCGAGTATCATCTCAGATACACCAGCATAATAATCAGCAGTGCCGTTATATATATAAATATATTGTTTATCAGTGATAGACAAACTGAGTGTATTCCAATCATTTGCTGGATGGTCTGTCGTTAAGGTATTTACATAATCGCCTGTAACCCAAGTGGTGGATGAGTTTGATGCGTATATTACTAAATCATTCTGTTCCGCACTGGGATGATATAGGGCTATTGCATTCGGTGATTTCTGTGAACCTAAATCTATCCGTAAGACTTCATATTGTTCCCAATAATTCCCCATAGATAGAGATATATTTTGGTCTGCTAATCTATCTAAATTACTAATTAATGCACTATTCGCAGTGAATGTGGCTGTCCACGGGTCTCCAGCTTGTGCAAATGACCCCGCTGTTAATGTAGCTTCTGAGAACCCTACGCTGTCGTAAATAAAACTTCTTGCCATTATGAAACCTTTATTGCCTTAATCGAACTTCCATTCGGTTTTTTATTAATACTCTGTACTATATAGTAATCTGTACCCATTGATGCACCATATATCTTTATATCTGAATCCCAATTTGAGAATAAGATTATATCCCCTATCTCCAAATCATTATACTTTGCTCTGCCACAATCAAAATCTATTATTACCTTACGGTCTTTAAATATATCTCTGTATGCTTCAGCCAGTTTAGTGGCAGTTGTTGAATCGAGTATATCTGCATCCATCTTCATCTTGAGATTTTGGTTGTATCCATTCACACTATCGGCAACAGATGTGGCATCTGCTGTTGGGTTCACACTTGATAGGAATTGATCTTGCCCATAGTCTTTATTGTAATTTATTGTTATATCATTTCTAACACCACCCAAAGAACTCCTTGAGATGGATTTTAAATTACAATCATTGAAATCTATTGTCTTATTTGCACTCCAACCACTGGCTTCCAAGGTTTTTATTTTATATTTCCCATCACCAGATATAAATACCCAGCTAAATGATTGCTTACATATACGATTAATTAAATCTTTTGAATTAATAAATTTACTCTGAGAGAAAGCAAATTTAACATCAGTAACATTATCCTCACTAAATATATTTTTAATATCACCCGTTGAGCTATTCCCAGAGGTATTGAATGATGTTATATCTATCTCAGACGATGTCAAACTTAACTCGTCTCTCATGAGGCTCTCAATGATAAATACTGGGTTTTCAATAAAATCAGTTGTGGCATATCCGACAGATCGACTACTCGCTGTTATCCAAGAGCCATATTTTCTACCCTTCCCGCTACAATATACATAATCTATCTCTGCTGGGAATGTGCTATCTGCCGTCTGTGTCCTAATAATAATATTCTCAAGATTGTCTCTATCGTCATCGAATCCCTCTCGTACATTCTGTGTTAATTCTGACGATTCATGTAGAAATGAATATTGCTTTGTCAATGTTTTTGACGGTGCAAATGTAACCCTAACCATCATCTCATTAATCGTAACATTAGATACCCCAGCACCATCCTCAAGAAAGACAACCCCCTTCTGTGCGAAATCCCACCCATCGCCAGACTGTATCTGTACAGATGTCTGCGGGGTACTACTTACTACTGCCCCCACATTGAATATGGTGAAGCCATCGGCAGTCGTTAAATCGTATGACCCATAATCAAGGATAACATCCACACTACTAACAACCCCAAGATTTGGGACTTCTCCTATAGAAATTTCCTCACTAACATTACCTAAAGTTGCTTCTATATTGGTTGATGTGCCAAAATTACCATCTGTTAGATTTGCGGAATCTGAGTTCATAGGAATATAGGTATACCAAGTTGTCCCTTTATATTTTAGTTGTGGATTACTTAATGCAGTGTTTGTTGAGCTACATTTAGAATAATGCCCATCATTATATATAAAGAAATACTCATTATCTAATGTATGTAATGTATCTGTATCTGGATTGGCATATACATAACCATCTGTCTCATTCATAGTGTTGGTAATAATGGCGGGGAATCTTGACTTTAAGAAAGCTGGGTCAAAGAGTGTGTCTATAGTCCCCACATCTGTTTTTTCATAGAAATCCCCATAAGCCATTGGGATTGGTTTGCCGATATTCTTTTCGGGGGCATTGGGATAGGTAGCAGAAGTAACTGTAGCTGTGGGCAGTTGTTTGTTATATTTAGAGGTA
>Ga0080013_1004827_pt1 | contig 12991 bp, 36 predicted proteins | sample ETNvirenome_6_85_FD_69236 | JGI IMG/M metagenome (GOLD analysis project Ga0080013, IMG submission 69236) | Marine viral communities from the Pacific Ocean - ETNP_6_85 (SPADES assembly) (version 2) | ecosystem: Environmental > Aquatic > Marine > Oceanic | place: Pacific Ocean | collected 2013-06-19 | reverse complement strand
ATATCCGTTTATCGAGATAATACCGAGTACTATTAGGTCATGGCATGAGTCTATTTTGGGTGGCGGACCATTGGAGAGTCTCGCTCCGAAAGTTCGAAAGCTGCGCAAAGAACTAACCCCACTTGTAGTGGATCGATTTGAAACATGAAAATTACAAAACGACAACTAAGAAGAATTATTAGAGAACAGATTGAGGGAAAAGCAGTAGAACTCACATCTCCCGGAGTCGACCGTAATCAGGTTAGCGACGCATGGCCCAATGGTGTGTTATACGACGGTAAAAAAGTTTTCGATATATTCTATCAAGGGGAAGCGATTAACAACGCATGGTCCTTGCTCCGTGCTGACGGTTATGGTGACGGTCAAGAGGCATATCTGGGATACTCTCCATCGTCTGATATGTTCGTTATGGGATTTGATGCCTTCCTTGATGAAGATGACGGTGGATGGGAAGATGATAGTCTGGCAGGCAGCGGCTATGGGGGAGCCCTCATGGATGGTGTCTTAGTAGAGATGGATCCTAGCGGACGGGCAGGCAACATATTAAAAGCTGCTCCTGGTGGGATGTATCCCGCAGGACTCAAGGCAGCCCGGTCGGTATACCCAGATATTATTGATATCAGGCTAGATTGATTCAGGAGCCAATAAATGAAACATACTAGAGAACACGTAAATAATACCCTACGCGAGCTAGGTAAGGTGTATAAGGGTGTTTCTAATGTTATGAAAACATTGCGCCCAGCCCTACAGCTAGCTGCAGCTAGCTGCTGAACCGGCAGAGATCAAAGCTGAGATGGAAAAAGAGGGCAGCGAAGAGGAATTTTGGGCCCATATGGTACTGATCGCGAAGGCAAAGCAGACCAAGGAAGCAAAGAAAAGAAAAACGAGGCACTTTTAAGACATGTCATTAGAGAGACATTGCTTAGAGAGAAAATTAGGGCAACGTAATCTAGTCTTTCTCGACATTGATATGCATTGCGGGAAAGGTAATACTCTCCACGCATGTGATCTGATTGTTTTCACATGCGATCTCATGAAAGATGATAGGCTCAGATTGTGGTAATCCTGAGGGATGATTGACCACATCACCGGTCAAAAGTAAACTAAAAACAATTAAGATAACAGCTCCAAAAAAGTATTTCATTATCATTCTCCTTAAAAATGCTTGAATGAGTGTTATATATTATCCTCGACACAAAAGTTTTATAAACTATTAGATGTGTATTTTTTTTAGTAACCGTGTATAATAAACATGTACTAATTCTTAGAGGATAATCATGGACCGTCGATATCGATCGAGGATACCACAAATAGGCGATCTCCTTTTCGTCACTTGTCGAGAAAGTGATTATAATTCTCGATGTTCATGTCGAACTGAGGATGAGAAGCATATAGGGTTTGTAAGGGAGATAGAGCGTGATTCATGGGGACATCAGAAGCGTGTCCTTGTTGAGTGGTCTAGTAAACCCCCAGCCAATTATCGCAAGGAATATGGTTATTCCGGAGTGAATATACATAATATTAGAGAAGAATTTACAGTTATTCGTGACGGTATAGAGATCAAATGATGTTAGCAGAAATTAAAGTGGGTTATTAATGTCAAAACCAGACCATTACAGCACACTAGGGGTGGAGAAAACCGCAGACGATGCCACTCTTAAGAAGGCCTATAGAAAGCTAGCATTAAAATTTCATCCGGACAAAAATCCTAACAATGAGGACGCTCAAGAAAAGTTCAAGCAAGTAAACGAAGCCTATTCTATTCTTTCTGATTCCCAGAAAAGACGAGAGTACGACTCACCTACACCGAACTTCTCCGGAGGATATCCTGGACCGGAAGGGCATGATATTTTTAGTATGTTCACTGGTGATATGTTTGATGGTTTGTTTGGCCGCCGGCCCCGCCGGCCCGAGCCGCGGAGGGGCGACAACGTAGGGTTAGATATTAGCTTAAGCTTTATGGAAGCAGTCCATGGTTGTAATAAATCACTAGTAATAGAACGACCAGAAAATTGTAACGGATGTGCCGGTGCGGGATATGATTCATCGGCAGGAATTGATACGTGTACAAACTGCAGAGGATCAGGAATGATCATCGTTCGTCAGGGAATGATGACAATGCAGATTACATGTAATCAATGTGCCGGCACAGGCGGAAAACCTAGGATGAAATGTACAAAATGTAGGGGATCAGGAGTAGACCCAGTTGTAGACACAGTTACTTTACATGTACCTCCCGGTGTTAACACAGGTCAAAAGCTAAGACTATCAGGACGAGGAATGCCGGGATCTCCTAGGGGAGATGCTATCGTAAGGATTTTTGTACAGCCTTCAGATGAGTTCAGACGAGAAGGCATAGATGTACATACAGAAGAAGAAGTATCTGTCAAACAGGCGATTCTAGGATGTACGATTTCAGTCGTGACAATACATGGAGAGACGTTAATGGATGTACATCCAGGGACACAACCAACAGATGTTTATACATTACATGGTGCAGGTGTGAAACATCATTCCAGTGATCACGTAGGGAATCAGATCGTACATATAAATGTAAGAATTCCAAAGAATCTCACGGAACAGCAAAAAAGAGAAATTGAAACTATGACGCTAGACTAGTCCGATGCATATTTAGAAATGCAATGGATGAAGATACTTTAGTTTCAGAAATCAATAGAATACTTCAGGCGACATGGTCTAAAAAACAGACATCAATGGGCAAGTGGATAGAAGTCCAATGGTCGTGGGCAGGATTCATTGGCAGGACAGTCAACAAGTATAAAGAGTGTGGATGGATTGTCAAGAAACAAGTAGAACTAGGCCCGGATGGTAGGAAGGTCTGGCTTATTTTTATGAACCCTAACTGGATTCCTACCAAAGATAAAATAAGAGACCACCTGCCCTATTAGATGTACGTTTCAGTCGTGAGCGTCCTCACGCCCTCCACGTACAAGACCGAATTCATTCCCGTAATACTTTCTTCCAGTCACACGTATAATTGATTCGAACTTAACACGTGTGAAATCATGCAAACACTCAAGATCCTGTCCCTGTGCGCTTCACTGTTTGCCCCGGGCCCCGACACCGATCCCCACGGTCGAAATCTCCACCTCCGAACCCTAGAAGGATTCACCGTCGCACACACGGCTTGTATCACGACTGCTCAAGAAGCAATCAAGGTAGGGGTGGATCCATTTGTCGCGCTTGCAGCTGTGTATAAAACTACCACCATGTCCCCCAAGCGAGCTCGCAAATCCAGGGTGCATCGCCACATCCGTCTCGAATGGAACTGTCCCGCCACAGGCCGATGGTTGCGCAGCTCGTGTAGCCCATTCATGCTGACCCCGTTGCATATGCGATCACTGCTCAATCAGACAATCCAAGAAAGTTCATGGGACGAAGACAGGCAGGAAGATTATCCCGAGATGCTGTGTCGTCTGCTAAATCCCCGCGGAGTATGCACGAGCAAATACCGGCGCGAAGCCCGTCGGGTCGAGCGCCTCGCAACTCGATTTGCTGCGATGTATAGACGCACTCACGACTACTTCGTATGGTATAATCCCTTCCGTCCCAAGCCCACTCCGTCTGAAAGGTGGAGAGATCGCCGTCGCCAGGATCGTGAGCGTGAACACCAGTACGAGCTGGACCTACGCCGTCATCCTGAAATACGGGTGGATATCCACCCTCAAACTCCCCCCGTGAAAGTCCCCGGCCGATCAGGCTTCGGTCAGTAGATAGAGTGCAAGATCCCTAGAAAATAGGGTATAAGTAAACATAGAAAGGGGTTACATCATGAAACCCGGAGATATCGTCAGGCTCGCGCCTAATATGTTCAACGACCCTAAGACATGCGCCTATAAGATGCTTGTTATTGATACCTTTGTTGATGAAGACTTGGGGTATGTGGCAGTCTGCTTGGTCGATGGATCTGTAAAGAAATTCCAGCAAGCTATGCTAGACGTGATGATTAGCTACTAAGGGGAAGAGTCGTCATCGTCTCCGGGTATATGATCGATGACGTAGCCGATCTCGACAAGAGACCCCTCCGGAGGAGTAAGGGTAAACTCCACACTGTTGGTAAGAGGATTGTAAATCCAATCTGTAAACTCTATTGTGTCTACAAAGACGATCAACGTATCCGGGAGAGGTACATGTGTTAATTCCCACTCTTCATGGGGGACGACCTGCGAGGTCGCTGCGTGGACGCCGGTCGCCCAATCTTCTGCACAAATATCCACAACTACCCCGTTATAGGAATTAGTGGCTCCGATATATCGACTTCCGATATAAAGACCGGGAACACCGTGAGGACAAATCGATTCTGAGAGAGGAATATTCACAATGCTAGCGATAAAAACTGACTGACGCATCCCTCCGTACCAATTGATGAAATCCTGCAGGCCTGCTGGGTTGCTTGAAAAGTCTCTGGAGCTTTGCTCGTTCTCATCACTAACGAATACAACAAGAAGACCCGCGTCCGGACGGAGCCATGTTTGATTATACTCGTTTTCTAGAAGATAGGCGTATAGCGCGTCGAAGCCGGCTTCTGTCCCGTTATTGCCTGTGTTATTATAAGCATCCCATGCATCTTGTACTGTGTCGCCTGGTACCAGCGGAAACTGAGAAGCGACACCGGTATCGAGCCAGGACATCGTAGTAATCCCCAAGCGCCAACCGGTCGGGGGTAAAGCTAGCATCATCTGCTCGATACCGTCAATTACAGATTGGGCATGCATGCTCATTGACCCGGACTTATCAATAAGCCAGACAATATCGATTCCGGTCATGGTATGGGGTTGCGTAAATGAGTCGACCCAAACGTCTCCGCCTTCGCCCGGGACTTCCACTGGAACTTCTACCTCAACAGGTACTTCGATCGGTACCTCGATTTCAACTTCCACAATTGTTTCTACTTCGACTATTCTCTCGCGAGTCATGACTGTGTAATCGCTGCCACAACCACTTAGAAAAAACAGGAGTAGGAGAAGAAGTGAGGGTAGCGCATGCAGGAAGATATCGCTTCGGCGTACTTCCATAGTGGGCTCCCTTCTTTTTTAACTATGCAAAGAAGATGCCTACCGCGTAATTTATATGCTTTTTCTTATTACGCGGTGCAAATATCTTCCACATGTAGTATAATATTACTATAAACAAGGAAGGAATAGCATGACTACTAAAATTGCCAAAGGCATTCTCGTTCGACTTAACCCGGAGGTCTGCTTCACCACCAAGCAAGGTGGTGGTCTTCAATTTCCACTCACAAACTACGCTAACGATGAGGCCGGCACTGTTCAGTCAAGTCGCCCTAGTACTTTGGAAGATCAAAATGCCTGGCGTGAAGCTAAGTACGCTGAAGTTGCTGCGGCCAAGGCCGCAGGACAGGATACATTTTCCATCATGACGAATGATGCTGGTGAGTCGAGGCTCCCGCCGCAATCAATTGGTGTGACTCTCCATCGGGATCGGGTCTACACTGTTCTCCGAGCCCGGGCCGCGGCGCGCCTCGGATGGGGTAACAAAACCGGTGGGTTGGTCAAGATTCTCTGCACTGAGACCGGTGAAGAGACATATGTCAAGCGTCACTTGGTGAAAGCTGTCTAATGCTCCAATTGGGTGATTTAGTACAAACTGTGACCAGACCGGAAGGTTGGCCAGGACAAGAGACAGTCTTTCTTGGGCTTAGCGGCCTAGTCGTAAAAGACTATTCTCCCATGCGACCACCAAATGTGGGTCGAATTGTTGATGTGTTATGGAGTAATGGTCAACTCGTTGACATGTACTCAGATGACCTGGAGGTAATCGATGACAGCGCCGAACCGATGTGGAGGTGATCAATGAAACCCGGTGATATTGTACGAAACGTAAGGGCAATTCGAACCAACCCAGTCGTTAACGAAAGCCGTGGGTGGAAACCTATTGAATGTGGGCATCTTGGTATCGTTCTGAATATACGACCTGATACTCTGAATAGTCCTCCATTAATGGATTACGTCGACGTGATGCTATCGGTCGACGGCCAATCGATTCAATGCGGTAATTACGCTGCCGGATCATTCGAGGTTATTGTATGAAAATCGGTGACCTGGTGCGACCAATCTCACTGCCCGAGGCCGTTCGAAGCGATTACTGGATCGGGCTGATTATTGATTTTGATTTTCGTGATCCTATCGTCTATTGGACCGAAGAGTTTAACTCAGAGATTGAATATCGTGACCAACTCGAGGTTATCGATGAATAGTATCGTCTGGTTCTTTGTTGGGATGTTAGTTCTTTCCTTATGGCTAGAATATCGGCATTTATGTAAATGCCCCCAAAAAAATAATCCGTATGAACTTATAGACCTGCAAAGAGAGATGCAGGAGAAAAGAGAAAAAGAAAATGTCAACAAGAGAGATTAATGGAATATTTTGTTATTAACAATGTGGCTGCTGTAATGATTGTCGGAATACTTTTGTTCTTTGAGGGAAGAGATAAATGAAAGTCGGTAAGTTTCTATCAAAGTTAGGTCCGTTCAAATGGACCCTACACAATGTGGTGGCACACCCATTGAGCGAGATCGTATATCTTATTGGACTTGAACAAGTTTCTAATTGGATTCATGACATTACTGTGCCTGAACATGAGACAGGTACAGGACGGGGGTAAGATGAAAGTCGGCGACATAGTGCAAAGGGTAACCGGACTTCCGGGCTATAAAACTAATCCTAAAACCAACGGGATTCTAATTGATATTAGCTCACCATCATCACGTAGGGTGGCTACTGTTATGACAGCCACAGGTATGATTATGACATGGCCCTTGGATAGTCATTATGAGATTAAGGTACTTAATGCAAGTAGGTAATGTAGTAATGAAGAAGATTATACTACTAACTGGAATATTTTTTTGGCAGGGTTGCAGCGTAAAGCCTGAAAAGATCTGTATGGATTTTATTGGTTTGAATGAATGTAATGCAAGTAAAGAATGTATGCCATTACCTGCATGGCAACCCAATGGCACAGGAACTTATGATGGAATACTGACATGTATTAGAAAGCGTCCTTATGACATTAAAGACCTGTATCCGCCCAAATGAAAATCGGTGACTTGGTAGCGAGAACGTATGGCGAAGGCCAACGACCGGTAGGGCTTCTCGTTGGGTGGTATAAGCGTGGGACTAAATCAGAACTAGCAGAAGTAATGTGGCTTGGATCAAAAAGAATTGAGCAATTCGGCGTAAAGTATTTGGAGAAGTTTAGTGAAAGTCGGTGATTTGGTAAAACTGGCTGACTGGTGCCATCATCCTGGTTCGATCGGAACGGTGGTGAAGGTGGATAGGCTGGAGGAGATCGAGACTGTGCAGCTTCTGGTCGAGAGTAAGATTCAGACATTTCACCCTGATGATTTTTATCTGTTGGATTCGCGAGACTAAACAAGTTCTACATAATATTTATTGGTGTTGCACGTAACCGATGAGGAGTGACCGATGAAAATCACCCGCAGGCAATTAAGAAGAATCATTTGTGAAGCAGTGCACATGCAAGTCGATCCCAATATCCAAAAGATCGAAGATATTGTATACAGCCTCCCCAACGTTACCAGAGATAATTTTAAACTTAACATACAGCACGATCCGGAACTCCCCGGCGAATATGAGGTATTTCACTCCGAATATGCTATGTCTAAATTAGCATCTCTTGCCGGGTTACGAATGAGTCACGAAATTACTTCGATGTTTGAAGATGCTGGGTTTGAGGTTAGTGAAACATGGAGTTCAAAGGAACCCATTGTGCTTATTGATCCAAACGTGTCGAGATAAATAAACCCCTCCAAAAACACTTTTCTCTTGTAAATACATCTATTCTGTGATATAATAAGAAGTGAGGCGGTATTACGCAGGGTTCTACTGAGGACCCGAACCTAGGAACAAGAGTCTTAAGAGGGAATACTTGAACTGGAAGCAGCACCTTTCATTTGGCGTGGTATACACTATTTGTTATGCAGTATGTTATCACCTGACAGTGTCTTTTCCGGAAACATTCTCCCAGTCGTGCTTAGGAATGCTGGATAACGGCCCTTTGATATACCTGGGCCTCTTGGGCCTGGACCCGGAAGGTCCCGTCATGAAGTGGTTTGACAACCTGACGTGTCGTGGAAAGTGGACGGGCTGGCTAAAGAGCCCTTTGTACTTGGCTGTATTTATCAGTGCTATCGTCAATACAATGACTGATGGTCTGGGTGCCCTGGGAGATCCCACATCATCGTTTACTGGAGTGACATTCGGCTGTCTATCTGTGATCATAGTCTTGCCAATCGTTTGGAGGGTGAGAGACGTGGGCTCTAGAGCAGACGGAAAGTGCGGGAACGATTGCAAGAATTGCCAACACCGAGGTGATCAATGAAAGTCGGTGACATGGTACAATATGTGCACCACGCTTCATGGGAAAATGCAGGGTTGGGGGTCATTACAGACGCTAAAGAAGCTTTGCTTCGCTCCGGAGCATCTACATTAGCATTTCAAATTGCATGGTTTGATGATATCGAAGACCATGGGTGGAATAAAGCCATCAGCGATCACGCGCAGTGGTATGACGACGCTGATTTTGAAAAAGATATCGTGATGTTCTCGGAGGTAACATGAGTGTAATGGGACCAGATGGCAAGATTCTTCAGCCAGGCGGTGGGTGGTGGTCACCCTACGGCAACACGGACAAAGAGATTCAGAAAAATATGAAAACAGGTGAGATGCCCAATGCTCCGGACGCAATGCGCGTAGGACCTCAGTATTTTACAGGAAGCGAGAAAGGTGATGAAACACTCCACGATTTTTTGGGCTCTATTGGCGCATTGGCTGGATCGGCGAAAGAAGCCTACGAGGAAAAAAAGAAATGAAAGTAGGTGATCTAGTTAAGTTTTCAACAACATACTGCGCAGTAAGCAGTATTTGTGGAATAGTCGTGAAGATAACCACACATCAGGAATGTCCGTACTACTACGCAGCCTTGGGAAATATGATCGAAGTGGCACTGAAAGATGGAGGCGTCAAGTCTTTCCCGGCAAGTTATCTAGAGGTTGTCAATGAAAGTCGGTGATTTGGTAAACTGGCCCGAAGGATACTGTGATATTCCTGGCTTGGTTCTGGAAGTAAAGCCAACAAGAGGCAACAAGACAATTACTGTATCAATGAATCCAACAGGTATGGCAGTATTGGCGATGATGCCTGAGCTTGGGAATGACCCTGAGTGGTTTCATGAATGCGAACTCGAGATAATATCGTAAAACGGGTGCAAAAATCTCTCTTGCGTGGTATTATAATCATGTAGAGGAGGAGTTTACATGGCTCGAAAACGACGATCAGATAGATATCACTTGGTATACCAGCTTACTGCTCCCAACGGAGATAGGTATATCGGAGTGACCTTCGTTCGAGGAGACTCACGAAGCATTAAAGCTCGACGTCGTTCGGCAGAAGCCCGATTTAAGGCACATTGCCGAAATGCTCTAGACTATGGTCATGAGACGATCCTTAGCAAGACGATTCGAGAATTTGGTCCTGAGTCTATGGAGCTGGAAGTACTCACAGTCGTTCGTGGCAAACAGGCAGTTCATGACCAAGAGCGGTCTCTCATCTTAGAAGTTCAACCTGAGCTAAACATGGAAGGAATGGGTCGAAAGATCAACTCTTCGAACCAGGTGGCTGCGTAATGAAAGCCGGTGATATGGTCAAACTTGCACACTACGGGACACTCGTTCACAAAGAAGAGTTCGAAGAGCGCGTCGTGCCCCAGTGGGGTGTGGGACTAGTCACTCGAGTCTTGTCAGGTAGAAACCGTCCAGGCGGTGCAGCTTTACCAGCCTCCTGGGATCAGGTCGAGGTGCTTTGGTCCACGAAAGGTATTTTGAAAATCGAGGATATCGAGGCAGTTGAGGTGATCAATTGAAAATCGGTGATTTAGTATTGTTGCGAGGTTCCATATGGACTTCGTATGGACACGAAGGTGAGGTTGGTATTCTCCTAGAAACAAAATTGATGTCCAATCGTAACGGATATCCCGATGCAGAGTTTTCACGAGTTCTATTGGGAGACGGGGAATCTAAGCTTTATAAAACTGAACATTTGGAGGCAGTACAATGAAAGCAACAGTAACTAATACACAAGGAATCATGCACTTAGCACTAAATGCATCAGGTCGCAATCGATGTGTGTATGAAGATCGTTTTGTTCAAGCAGTCGACCCGATCGGAACACATGTTTTGGGTATTCAAATTCCACACAATGATGTAGAAATGCGCACACAGTGGTTCTGCAAAATGAAAGGATCTGATGTTCCTGCTGAGATATGGCTTGATGTTGACTTCAACGCGCTCAGTAAGGTCAAGGTAGAAATTGAGGTTGACGATGAAATCCGGTGATCTAGTCAGACATCGCTTTGACGGACAATGGGATGATGTAGGTATTATACTTAACATCAAAAGAGGAAGAGCACATCCAACCCTAGGTTTAGTCAAGGTACTATGGGGAGATAATCTCACTCAAAGAAACAATAAAGTATATCGAATAAGAGACCTGGAGGTAGTAAGTGTGGGAAGCTAAACTATCGATGGGATGGGAGAGGTAAATCATGTGGAGATTTTATTATGAAGTGGGCGCGCCCGCTGATCAGTTTATTCTGAACCCTGGAGTTGTCTCCGGTGTTCTCTTGGGGATTATGATTACTACCACCGTCTATCTGCTCAATAGAAACGAAAATCGGTGACTCTATGAAATCAAGATGGTACCGTCGAATAGCGCCTTTAGGCCTTACAAAAGATCATGGGTTGGCCCTGGAGGTATCTAGGCGTATCACAGAGATACTTTTGCCGTCTCTAGGTAGTAAAACCCATAATATCACCTTGAATGTTTAGAGGTTATTCATGAGTCACAGTGATTTAATGATTCTTGTCATCTTGGTGTGGTTATCACTCTTTGTTGGTAAAGAGATTATCGAAGAAAGAAAAAATAAATGATGTCTATCAATCTGGTATCTTAAACAACTGCCCTTGAAAAAGATACTATTAACATTATTTTAGAGGTTATTAGCATGATGAAAAACTTCTCTCGTGTATTTGTAAATACTCATGAATAAAACTAGTTTACTGATAAAGGTAGCATCCTGGCGCGCAGTCTCCATTGTTTCTATGCTATTAACAATGTGGATTCTTACCGGAGATATTCAACAATCTACTGGGATAACTGTAATCGTTCAGATTATACAAACTATCGTCCATACTGTTTTTGAATCGGTTTGGTCAAAAGCCCATTCAGGATCACAAAATGAAAACCGGTGATCTAGTAAAAATGAAGAAGAAAATGTGGTGGATTCTTAAAGGGAATCGATACAAGATGTATACAGAAGAAGCGCTCCTTGTTCTAGAGACAGCACACAATGCTGTAAAATTAATATACCCAGACGGGAGTGTAAAGACCGATTTAAAAGAGAACTATAGTGTCGTTTCACCAGGGAATATTATTTCTCCATGATACTCCAGTGGTGCATATGTCCTCGTGTGATGGTATAATAGACATGTCTTGGAGGGGATAGGCCCCGGAAAGAGGAGAAAAGAAGATGACTAAACCCCGCGCCCCGCTAACCGCAGTTGATCATATTATTAAAGCCTTTGACGGCGTTGAAGAGATTGGTGGAACTGATGGCTGGCTCATTACCTTTCAAAATCAGGAAGACACGGACAGCGTCATCAAGCTGATTGACATGCTCCAGGGCTGGACAGCTACTAAGCACCGAAACATTCTACACATGATTCAAATTTCTGGAATATAGGAGAAAGAATTGACCAGAGACACTATCATTAATGATCTCATGCGCCGACGACCGAATGGTCCAAAGGGCACAAACATCACTTACACAGTTCGGGATGGTGAATACAGTTATCGCTCGATGAAATACAAGCAAATAGCTGTGCCGTCGGACGATTCTTACGGTTATGACGATGAGTCTCTCTTTAAAATGGGCTTCAAAGACCGGTCCGATGTCCGTAACTATATTCGCAACCGAGATTTCGAAAATAAATCTGACTGGGAACTAGGTCGAACGAAAGCTACACTAAATCGTCGAACTAATAAGGTGTGGGAACGAATCGAAAGTGCAATATATAACGTTAGTCGTAGAGGAGGGGAAGGAATCTATTCTGTCTCTGAGCGCTACGGTCGCCGAGATATCGCTAATCTCTTCGCTCGGAGTTACGAAGAAGCGAGAGAAACTGCAGACCTCTTTTTTGGCTATCTTATTAGCGATCGAGGCGATCTCAAAGTCAAGTTTGAGAAGTTTGGAACAGTTGATGACGTAACTTTTCTCAATGCAAAGACCACCGAGTCTATTCAGACTCAAGTTAGTCGATGTAAGGAAGAGATCGAGAGTCAAACAAAGCGTATTGAGAAGCTTGAAGCTATGCTGACAACCCTTCACACTGTGGAAAGTCAACAAATTGCTGTAGAGACAGTTGAAGCGCTTAATCGTGCTGCACAAGCTAGTGAATGTGCTGTATGATAAAGATATTTAGCAAATAGACACGTAACACCAAGGAAACTTAATGTCTGACAACACTGTTTCGCCCTTTACACTCTACCGCATGGGATATGAAGCCGGCTATCATGGCTTGGAAGCTGCACATCCTTCTGATGGTGACTATATGACCGGATTTATTGACGGGAACGAGGATGATCAATTGGGAAATCCCAGTCGATATGGTCCTGATATTATCCCCATGGCGATTCGACCGATCCGCGTAGAAGAAATCGAGCTTTAGTTCTTTAATTTGACATATGCCGTGCAAGTTTAGCAGGATTAGTGTATAATATCTCTGTAAGGACAAATAGGAGATACATTATGTCTATTGCAGTTGGTGACCGAGTTCGTTCTTTTGATTTCTCTACCTCACCAGGTGGACGTGATCTTGAAGGTGAACGAGCCTGTTACGTAGAGGGTCGTGTTGAAGAGCTGGTCGAAGTAGAGG
>Ga0080013_1004826_pt1 | contig 12994 bp, 1 predicted proteins | sample ETNvirenome_6_85_FD_69236 | JGI IMG/M metagenome (GOLD analysis project Ga0080013, IMG submission 69236) | Marine viral communities from the Pacific Ocean - ETNP_6_85 (SPADES assembly) (version 2) | ecosystem: Environmental > Aquatic > Marine > Oceanic | place: Pacific Ocean | collected 2013-06-19 | reverse complement strand
GGATACCCTTGAAGAGGTACACCGCAGGGGTGAGGCCGTAAAGAAAGAAGATGAGGGTGAGTACGAAGATAGCTACATGGAAGCAGTTAGAATGGCTATCGGACGACATGCTGACGAGACAGCATTTATGACAGATGTAAATAAAGCAACTAAGGAGTGGAAGGGTGCGTTTCGAGGGAAGTTGTACTTCTTAAGTAATTACTATGGTATGAGGCGTGATGACGAACGGCTTGCTCTAAGTGGGTGGATATGGAATAGCAATACCAATACGTGGGATGCAGACGGAGAAACTTACCCAACTGCTGAACATGCTTACCAAGCTAGTAAGTTTGGTGGTGATGCGGAAGGACTAAAAATACGGAAGGCCATTAGGAATGCGACAACACCGGGGAAAGCTAAAACTTTGGGGGGTGCCAAGGGGCCTTATGCAGGTAAAAATGTAATTGATCCTAGAGATGGAACACCTAATTCTCCTGTATTGCGCCTCATGGAACAGATAGTAGCAGAGAAATTTACAAATCCAGTCACTGGGCCTCCTAACCCCCTGAGGGAAAAGTTAGTAGACACCCATCTCACACATAAAGAGTTAGAGGAAGCTAATAATTGGGGAGATGAGTTTTGGGGAACTGTACATCCAGAGGGAAAAGAGGGGGGAAAAGGTCTAAACCACTTAGGGAAGATACTTACAAAACTTAGAGGCCCTGCGAAAGGTCAACCAGTATCAATAGATGATCTAGCGAATTCAGGATTTATAAGTAAACCATCTGTACAAGCTAAGTTCCCTGCTTCAATGAATTATAGATGGGAGGGTAAGGCCAGAGATAAGGTTATGGAATCTACTGGAGATGCGGCTAATGCCATAGTTGCGGGGCTGAGGACTTCAACTACCCGTAAGAAAACCTTGCGGGGGTGGAAGGATTTGGAAGTAGGAGATATTGTCGGTTTTCCCCCAACAGGTATGGGCGTATTCGGTCATGACATGCCGGTTAACATAAGAATTACTAAAATGACCCCGACCAATGAGTTGAGTAAATCTGAGTGGTCAGAGAAAGAGGGCTGGCACGAAAGTGAATGGGAGAGAGAGTATCACAAACCGGAGTATATGACGTATGAATTTGAACTTATTAAAGATGAAAATTTTGATGTAGCACACAACCACTTTATAAAATCGGAGGCAGGGAAATCTTACCTTAGAACTTCAGGGCAGGTTCCAAAACAACATATATTTGTATTTGGGTCTAACGAACTAGGTATTCATGGTAAGGGTGCTGCTGAGGACGCAGCGAAGATTCATAGGGCTGTAGAAGGAGAAGGAAGAGGTCTTACAGGGAATTTTGCGTATGCACTACCTACAAAGAAGGTACCTAGCTGGAAAAATATGGAAAACAGTGGGCCTGAAAGAAAGGCACAATTAGAAAAATACGTAAGGGATTATAACGATAGATTTTCTGAGTCTCCTAACTTCACCCCCCTTACCGTTGATAAGCTTATAGCTCAGAATCATGAAAAACAGTTCTCCCCAGAAGAATTACAAGAAAATGTAAATGAGTTTGTTAAATTTATGGAAGATAACCCAGAGATGGTTTTCCATATTACAGACTTAGGCACAGAGAATGCCGGTTATACCCCAGAAGAAATTTCAAATGCATTTATAACAGCTTTAAAGGATTCTCCCGCTAAGGATGATTTAAAGGAGCGGGTACAATCAGGGGATATTATGTTCGGGCCAAAAACAACTAAGTTAATAATGGGACAAAAGGCAGAACATAATGAAGAAGCATTCAATAACTATCCACATTGGGATGAAGAGACGCAAACATTTGACCCTACAGGGGGCGGCTCACTTGAACCGGATGAAATTGAAACACTAGGGCCAAGGGATATACGGATAAACACTGGATTTGCTGATGGGGCAGATAGGTTCTTTAGGGAAGCCACAGGACTAACAGGGATAGACAGTGATAAAACTATTCAACGTGTCGTAGGGCACTCGTATCCGGGTGATAAGGGGATGGGAATCCCTAAAAGTGGAGAGAGCTTTGCACCAAATGTGAAACGTCAAATCCATGAAAAGGAGACACTACTAGATAAAGAACATGAAGATATTTATAGGGCGGTTCAGGAGTGGATGACAGAGTATGGTAAACCCGGTGCAGGTAAAGGGAAAGATTCTTACGATAAGTGGGAAGATACCCATTCAATATTGTTGAAAAGTCGTAACTACGAACAAGTACGTAATTCAGATGCAGTTTTAGGGGTAATTGAAGGACTCCAATCGAATTGGGTAGATTCTGATGGCAATGTACAAACCGGAAAGATTCCGGTAGCAACCAACCAGAGCCTGAGTGGTAGTGCATATGCGGTAATAATGGGGATTCTAGAAAACAAACCAGTTTATGTTTATGACCAACGGGGTGGAGGCTGGACTGAAGAAGGGGAACGAGGTGGATGGAAAGAGTGGGATTACGCTACGGGGGACTGGCGTGAAATAGCTGTTCCTCCTTTTTACCAACGCATTGCTGGGATAGGTAGCCGTCAAATTAATAAGGAAAGTTCTGGTTTTAAAGCTATTCAATCTTGGGTAGCAGGGATAAAAGAAATGCAGGAGAATGCGGCTAACCCCCCATTCGCACCCCCTAGAGTATGGGATGATGAAAGTGGAGAGTGGACTTATAATTCGGAAGAAGATAAAGAAATCCATGAGACGGAATATGATACACCTTATATTGATGTTTACGGTGTAGACGATGAGGGTAGACCACAAGGGACTGGAGAATCCCAAACACTAACGACAGAATTCGTAGATATGGATAGCTTCCCCAACATAACGCATACAACTCCTGCATCTGATGAAGAACCACTGGAACTGGGGGATCAGTCGGATCAAACAGTTGAACGAAGACCAGTTAATCGGGGAGAAATATTAAATATAACAGATAAAAAATCATATTTTGAAAAGTTCCCAGAAATGAAAGAATATAGAGAAGAAGTAAGTAATGTAGATAATATTTATAACTTGATTTCCTCAAATAGAAGTGGGGGGAGGGGCGAATTAGATTCCCGTGTAATCAACGAAGAGATTGAAGCACTTAATGACGAATATTTATCCACATTAACAGGAGAAGATAGAGAGAAATACCTTAGAAAAGTAGCAAAACAAATATCTGACACTCGAAAAAAGCGTATAAACAAAGAGATAGACGAACAAATAGCTGTTTTTAACGATGCCCCCGGAACCCCTGCTGACCCTGACGCTAGTAACGTAGTAAAAGCGTTAACTGAGCACGTTGACAATAAGATTACTGTTCCCGCAGAAGATGCTGGCGATGTAGCAGAAGATGCTGAGGAAGATAACCTAACACCAGATGAACGTGTAAGTGGGTGGTTTAAAGAAGCAATAGAACAAGATATACAGGATGAGTGGATAGATTTCGTAATTAATTCTGGTGATCAGGAGGCGTGGAGCCAGCTAAAGGGAGATTTATCTGATGATTCCCGTTATAAGGATTTTAAAGCATCTGGGGATAGGAATTTAATCAAGGTGTACGATCCGGAAGATTTTGATACGATTAGGGGTACTTCATCCGGTGGATCAGGAGAGGACGCTACAATAGACGATGTAGTAACCCACGAAACTCCTAGAACTGTTGAGGGGCTTGCCCCTGAAGCAGTCCCGCAAGGAACTGGGGGCATGGGTCAACAAGGACGCGAAAGGGTAGAAGAAGGGGTAGTGCAAGGGGGCATGGAAGAACAGGGAGGTAGGGAATTTGATCCAGAACTGTTAATTGCCGATGTGTGGAACCTATTAAATGATATAGTTCCTGATAATGCAGGTGTGGCTAGGGGGGTAGTATTTGCTCCGTTGTGGAGTGGGTATGCCAGTGAAGAACTAATGGGTAGAAATTATGATATTAGGGCGGTCATAAATAGATTTCTTGGGTTTGATGCCAACGGAGTATATAATCCAGAACTAGGACAGGCCGTTTCACCTAATACAGATTCTACAAGATTAAGCTTGTTTAATCAATTACGTGATGAGCTTCTTGACAACCCAAAGGGTAGTCCGGGCGGTATAAGTGACTACTTTGATTTATTACAATGGTTAAATCAATATTCTCCTGAGGTTGAAGCGTCTGCCCCCGGAGGGTTTAGAAGTGAGCAAGGTTACCTAGACACCCAAGAACATAGGGCGAATCAAGCTGTTGTGGATAAAGAGGCTAAGGAAGCTAAAGAAGTGAAGAAGGAAGTAGAGCGTAGTAAGAAAAGAGATCAAGCGGAGGAATATAATACTGGGTCTCAAATGGTTGAAACCTTCTTAAAGAAACTGTCTCCAGAGGGATATGACGTGTTTATGTCTTTGTCAGAAGAAGAACGAGAAGCAATTAAACAGAGTGTTTTCGGGTCTGTAAACCCTGAGGAGGCTAAAGAAGGTCACACCAGTGGGTGGGATTTTAATATGAATTTCCCTATGGGGGAAATCGAAAATGAATTATTACAGAACCTTTCAGATGCGTGGGCACGTATGCTTCCTGAACACAGGGAAGTAAAAATGAAATCGTGGTTTGAATCACACTCTTCTGCCATAAACTCCTTAGACCCAATGAAGAAGGACTCGCAGGGGGTTGGGGGACGAGACCTAGACCTGAAGAACTTTAGGAATGCATTAGGATTGCACCACGGAGTAGAAGATTTTCTAGGGCGAAGGGAGATGCCGACTGGGAACATGATAAAAGATAAGGAGGATAATGAAACTGGTCAATATTACCCCTTTAGCTGTGACCCGGATTTTACCTTCTTGCATTTCTTCCTTAAACTTAATGGAGGGAATATACAAGCTGATAACTTATTAAAGGTTCTGAATACTACCGATAAAAATGGTAAAGTGGTAAAACCAAAGTTCAATATTTCAACCTTTATGAAAATACCCGATGCCTTGAATATATTAATTGATGATGTACAGCAAGCTTACCAAGCTTTCAAAGAAACTGGGGTAGGGAAACCTAAGTACCTTAATTTTGAGTTTAAAGTTCATGACGATGCAGGGATTGAGACGTTCCCAGAAACTGGGGCACTGAATCCACGGTATAATCCAAATAGAGAAATCCTAAATAATGATATTAAAACCATACTTCACGGGCGTAATACAAATACGCACACTAACACGCATTTAATTAACCGTTTATTTAGGCTGGGGGAACACAGAAGGCGTTTATTTGATGCTGTATCCCCAGAAGAATTTACAAATGTATCTGACATGGATGAGCAAACATTATTGGCGCACCAATGGGAACAGTTAACTGGGAGAACGAAGGATTATGAGAACGGTTACCCCAAAAAAGGTGGTATAGTCCAGAGGAACATTGAATTCTTCAAGCGAATGCTTACCCTACATATGGGTAAAGTTGAGGGTGAAGATGGGGTCAGGTTTAAAGGTATCCAAGATGTAATAGCTACGATTTACAACGCTTACCCTAATACAAAAGACCCCTTTAACCCTCATATAGACAACCCCAAGTCCATAGAAGAACTGCTACAGGAGCAGATTGATGCTGACAATGCGGAACCTAGACTCCCTATGGCAGGAATGATGAGTACAGCGGGTGAACGAGATCAGTTAAACCCCTTTGCCCCAGAAGAAGAAACTGAAGGCGGATTTAATATCGGAGTCGTAGATGCCCCATCAGTATTCCAGCGCACCACGCCAGTCACTAATTTTAATGAAGTTATTAATCCTGAACTTACTGGGGAAGATTTATTCAAACGTTTTATAACTACCATAAATTCAACCATAGCTAATATGCCTGAAGGTGTTATGAGTTATGCAAACACAATAGATGAAAGAGTAGCTATGGAACGCTTAGCGGCCTTAATGGTTGGTCATTCTGATGCGCTGCGTAAGAGAATAGATAGGGATTTTCCTGATGATACCGCAGATTTAGGTACAGTAGACGCTATAGGGAGGAATGCACATAACAGCTATAAGACCCTAAAAGAACAGTATGCTAAATTACTTAGAAGGGCAGAAGGGCTTCCGGGTAGGCTAAGTCCTGAAGAACAGGCAGCTATGGCAGATTTTAGGGAGAATGTAATCCCTGCTTTTGAATCTGCCATTGACGACCCACAACCAGCAGTAGACATTGACACAGAGGCAGAAGATGAGGAGGGAAATAAAACATTTCCAAGCGAGTCCTCAGTTCGAGTCAGACCCGATAGCGGTGGAGCAAGCCAACCTACAATGTTTTCTCCTGAAAGTTATCATGGTTTGCAACCCCTCACGGATGCTATAGCAAAACATGTAGACATGCATAAACTTGTTGCTTACGATATACTTGGGAAACCCGCTATAGACCTACTTCAACATAATGCAGGAGTAGATATGGGAAGCGAAAAAGGACAAGAACTTGATACTCAACTTAAAGCTCTAGCTGAGTTTTATATCCCTTCTGCAAGGGGCTTATTCCATAGTATACAACATAAAGTAATAATTAATGATTCTCTGGAACCAAGCCAATTAGCTAAGCAGATTAATTGGACTACTATCCCTTCTGAGTATCGTTTAATAACGGCAGGGGATACTGAATCTATAGCAAACCAAATATCTAAGTACAGGGAAGGATTCGACAGTCTTAGCACTGAAGAACAACGTAGCCTTATACTGGATATGAATTCTGGACGAATAATGAATCCTGAAGCTTTCCTAGATGAGTCAAATCCTAACAGCCTTCCAAATTACAGGACAACTACTAATCAACGTGAGTCAGATAAAGACGCACGAAGAGTAAATACAGTTGCGACTACTGCGTTGCGTAGAGGGGAAAAGGATAAAGAGTATCAAGATGAAGCTATATCTCGTTTACTAACGCAGTTAAACAACCCAGAAGATGTAGAGGAAGCTATGTCTGCGTTTGACCTAGGACGTGATGCTATAAGAGATACAGTAGATGGCGCAGTAGTAAGTAAGCTACGCTTTGATTACAGAGCTGTAATAGATTCTATACAGGCTAGGGAAGGGGTAGATGATCGGGGTAGACCAGTTGATTGGTCGAGCGATGATGTTTTATCCAGCAGTAACCCAGCTATTGTAGGTCGCACACCTATTGAAGACATTGTAATTGCGGGTCTAACAGTAGCTAAGGCGGGTGAGTTAATAACAGCAAAGATGGCAGCAGACTTAAATGAAAGTGACCCGTTTGACATTAAGGTTGATCCAGTTATAACACGAGCGGAGGGGATGAAGGACATACCGCCTGATCTTGATATGTCTGAAATTAAACTATTAGGTATGGGAACTGGTATATATGCAAGTGGTTATGGGGCTAAATATCCTTCAAGTGAGGCAAAATTAGCGCAAGAAGAAAGAAGAAGAATAGGGGAATACATAAAAAGACAACCTACTAGTACGCAAAAGAGACTCATGAGTCAAATCTTAGATATTTTAGATGCGGATCAATTACCCACTTTTAGTCACGATAAAGAGTTCGGGCTAATAATTGAAGGTGCGGATAATATCCCACCCCATGCACAATTTAGAAATACTAGCGGACGTGCAATGGGAATGGGGAGCACAAAATTTAAGGCTGGTCAAGAACAGCAGCGAGGGACGGCTTTAAGGATGGCTTCGGATATGATTATGGAGGGTGTTGGTAGCTACACAGACAGGACGGTGGGAGGATCGTTTGATGGGGGTGGTGTAACAATTGCGGATGATGCACTTCTTAAACGGTACAATCATATTAATAGTAGGCGGATAGGGGAGAAAAGTCCCTCCCCAAACGTAGACATAGTACAAGAACAGGACGATAAAATAAGTGAGTATATTAATAAACTAATGACCAATCATAGCATAGCGACGCATGATGATTTTGGGGAGCAGTATAATCATGTGTTTGGAAATTTAAAAGGCTTTCTTACAGGGACACTTGTTCATAATGGAGAAAATTTGAATTGGTCTGACTTTGGGGTTAATACTTTTGATGAGTTCGCTCAAGAATACCTTGATAGAGAACACGGTCGATTATTAGGGGTAAGTAAGGGATCATTAGTTCCGGGGGCAGATTTAGACGCACAAACTAGGCGACAAGCAACGAGTCCTTTGTTACCTGATGAACCTGAAGATGTAGCGGGAGAAGGCGAGGAGGAAGCCGCTCCACCTGAGCAACATCCACTTACTGACATAGCAACTGGGGGTTCATCTCCAGTTAACCCTAACAAGGAACTAGTGGATATCAAACATGACGAACTAGCATTGGAAGATTGGGCAAATCGTGCTCAGGCCCCAGTACCTGATACACCACCTCAAAAACCACGAGTTGAGTCACCCGGAGGTGCATAAATAATGGCAAAAAAACCTACAGAACACAGAAAAAATTCTAAGGGAGAACGAGTACATATTTTTCACCATGCTCAGGATGCCAGAGATCGGGGCGTACTTGAGTGGATTTCAAACTCAGATTTTAATAATAATGAGAACCATATCTTTTTTGACTTTGAAACTGTTCCTACAGGAGCAACTAAACAGGATGATGACGGTAATGAGATTCCGGGTACGCAGGAGTTGTCACACTTAGGGGCGGAACCTTTTGAGATAGGATTATCTGTGCGAACCAGTACCGGGGAAATAAAACATCGGTCATTTATGTTTACACCCCCTAAAATAAACTTCCATGCTCGGAATCCTTACAAGGCTGGCTTCGATCCCGGTCAGACGTTTCATGATGATGCCATGCGTTTCCATATTACTACCGGTACTATGGACGGGCCGGTACAAACAGTATTTAAGAAGAAATCTGAGGATGCTCCCGATGGGCGTTATGAGCACCTAGAAAGGGTTTTAAAACCTTATACCTATGGTGAGGATGACGATGGGGAGCCTATAGAAGGGGAACGTGTCTCAGTACCATGGGATGAGATAGATAACTTTTTGATTAACGAGTGCGGTGTTGACCCAGAGAAAGTAACTAACTTTGCAGCACATAATGGTGGGTTTGACTTTCCTATACTGGAACGTATGTTCGCAAATATAGGTGGGCAACAATCTGAATCTGGAGGTTGGCGTTCAGTATTTGGTCAGTTATATAATGGGGTCAATGATACTGGTCGGATTAGGTGGAGTGGAAATAAAAGGCAACCGGTGTATGGGGGGTACCTCAATGACAAGCAAGGGACTGGGGGTGGCTCGAAAGATCGAAGGAGTAGTGATAAGCCTCGTGGGGGGTATAGGCACGACACAATGGTTGAACTGATGAGATTGTTTGGGAATAATCTCAAAGGATATAATAATAAAATTGATAGCGGCTCTATCCGTGAGAATGATCAGATATTCGTACTAAGGAAAGCTCGTAATACGGGGAAACTTAAACTCAATAAGAATGGAGAGGTTAATGTAAGCCATCACCAAACATGGATTAAGGTTAATTATGCTCCGGGGTTGGAGTATAGTGGGGGCGGGGGTTACGCATCAGGGACTAACATGGATGACTTTAGGGCATCTATAGGATATTGTGCGTTTGCGGAGAATGCTAATAACCCTGTTAACAATTTGTTTGAGGAGATGAAAACAAGTGTAGACGCTTGGATGGAAGCTGAAAAACAAATTCAGGCATCTAACTTAAATGATGATGAGAAAAACGACGCTATATCTAAACTTTCAGTGCATCGACTTCTAGATGGGACTAACCTTAATGCAGCCTTTATTAAGGAGTTAGAGCACTTTCAGTATAAAGCTAAGACTGCTAAGGACTACTTCAGGGCATTTAATGCGGTAGCTGCTCACGAAGGTGCTGGTGACACAGCGTTCACAACGGAAGTAATGTACCCATTTTTAGAGACCATAATAAAGCTGTTTGATCACGATAAATACCACCCATTTGATGCTGATAATAACTTTATTCCTAATCAAGGCGATGCGTTTATGGATGCATTTCAAGAATTCCAAGATAATTGGGGTGGAATTTTAGGGGGAATGCCTAAGCAAGGTGACCGAACCTCCACTCATTTTTGCCCAGCCCTAGGTAAAAATGAGTTTACAGCGGGATCAGGACATGCTTTGTTGGATGGGATAAGAGACTCATTAAACAACGCTAACGACGACGCAAACAGGGGTAAGTGGTTTGATTCAGATGGGAATCACCTAAGTGGTTTACTAGCCCCAATCTCCCAACAGGCTACAATGGATTTGAACGTGCAGCCTCCCCCAAGGCAGGAACGGGGGAAGCCCACACCTCGACCTACCGCTAGTGACGTAGGTGACTCAGTAATATCTGATATGAATCAAAATATGAGACTGCCTAATGCTAGCGATTTCCCTGAAGCCCTACAATCTTATATAACAGGGCCTATAACTATGAGAAAATGGAAAGGTTACGATGATAGGGGGCCAAGGATAGTGGTATCTGTTCCTCTAGGAAATTCCCGCCTAACCTTCTCAGAAAGTTATTGGGGGACAAATTCCAATGATCCTCAGGTTAGCTATAAACCTTTACTTGGGGCGGTATCATATGGCTCAGACAAAGGCAACCCAAAAATAAGGGGGGCTAGAGAGTATCTAAGACAACTTTTAGTTGACTTCGGACATGATCATGATCCACAGTGCCTACCAAATATTGAGGAGTGCGAAGAAAAGGGTAAAGCACCCTATGGTAACATAGGGAGAGCAATTCAAAAGGTTCTTCTCGCCAAACATGATGTTATGAAGAAAGCAATGGAAGATCAGCCCGTTGCAACCCATCGTGATATAAATGATTTTATCAATACACCGGCTTCTGCGTGGCTGTCACAGAGCTTAGGTGATAACCCAATCTCTGACGCAGAGGTACGAGCATTAGGAATGCCAGTTCAGGATAATGATCCTAGTGGGTCTAGAACATATACGGAGTACACAAACCAAGTATTTAGAGTACTTGCCCAGCTAGATGAGGAGGACGACCCATTAGCGGCAGCGAAAAAACAAATGTTGTTTGGTGCCCCCCATCTGGTAGGACAGTTAGAACAGTTTAATGAGGAGTTTAATCCAGAGGAGATGTTTAATCAGTTCTTGGAGAAGAATCAATTAGACCCTGCCTTGTATACCCTAAATATGGAAGGCGATCCAACTGCACCTGTATTTGCACCGACCGATGGAGGAGGGCAAGAGGTTAACATGGCTAGGTTGGTTACCTCATTCTTATCTGGAAATGAGGCTACAGATCAAGCAGGAAATCTTATTGAAGGTCTACATCCCCAACAATTTTTACACCCTGATGCAGTTGGTCAGGGGGGCTTATTCCCGGCTCTTTCTAATTATCTAGACTTCTCATATCAGACAGGGATACTGGGGCAAAATGTAAACATGCTTGAGCAATATGGCATTACCCCTCGTGAACCCCATAACATACAAATCCAAGCATCTCAAGGGGTGTTAGCAGGTATTTTTACCGACCTAGAGGGAGATGCAGTTGAACAAGAAAACATAGCTAACGTAATAGTTAGCACTACGCCTACAAGTGATGTGAGCGATGACGTTAATGAAAAAGCAAGTCCGGAGGTGAAGCAAACTAAGGATAATCAGGAAACATTTGATGACCTAAGGTCGAACTCATCCAGCACACAAGGCTTTAAAGACGATATTCAAGCCTTGTTAACTTCCTTAGGAATTAATGGTGCTTCTCCGTTTGTCACAGATAATTATATTGAATCTATCAGAGGTCAGGAGAGCGTAGATTCTGCCTATGATGCCTTATTCCCTACTAGGGAATCAGGTAAGACTTTAGATGAGGTTCAGGGTTTATTAGATGATGCGGTAACGCTTTACGGAGAGAAGTCAGATAAACGTAATGCTGCCAACTTAGTTAGAGAACTAGAGTGGATACGCATGAATCACGAAGAGGTTTTCAATAAGGACGCTGTGAGTCAAGCTCTTAATACCAATGATTCACAGTCGGTACAGGGGCAATATTTAGACCTAATGAATCAAGCTTATAATGCTATGGGGGACACAGCAGGAGCAAACTTAGCCCTGATTCAGGAAGAACAAACTCAAATGGGTGATAGGTTCATGACAAATGCTCATAGGCAATACTTGTTTAATGCTCATAGTGATGAACATGAAGATAACTGGTATGATGTCGATGATCCTACAACAATACAAGAACACTTTACCCCGGAACCTGAAGAAGAAACTCGTAGTTTGCGGGACATAGCTAGAGACATGGCTGTAGCAACTGCGAAAACACCATTAAATGCTCTTAAATACTACACTAATTGGAATGCACTAAGTGAGCAGTGGAAGGATGAGACATCTGGTCGCAGAGAAGCTGGAGAAAAATTATTGGGTGCGGTACGAAGGGGTGAAAAGTTCCGTGAAGTAAATATAGGGACTGAGGATGAGCCTCACTACGCTACAACTGAACAAGAATATAACTACTACATAGGAAACCTTCCGGTTCAGAGTGAGCATCAACCTAGTATTCTAAGGCAATTTTTACAAGGTAAAAGAACATATGGTGATTTGCTTACTGAAGACGAACAATCACAGGCAAGAATACGAGATAATGCAGATCAAGTTATTACTGAACAACGTCAATGGGAACAGAATAGGATTAAAGAGAGGGCTGCTTGGACAACAGATGAAATCACACCCGAACAACAAAGTACGGGGGCCGCACATAATGATCTTTTTACGAGGCGACGAACCGACTATGCAGATCAGGTAAGAGGGGCTGTTGGGCAGGTTAGGGAAACAACTCCCCCTCCTCCAACAGACCCTAATAATGTCGCAAAGTCTTTAGATGAGTTAAGAGAGTACCTATTACGAGTATAATAAAAAAGACCTTAAAGTAAATACTAAAAGGAGATGTATGACTACACAAACTACTTTATCAGATGTTGAGTTAATTGTCAAGGGCTATAATGCCGTTGTTGCTGATGCTCAGGATGAATTTGAATATATAAAAGATGAGGTACTTCTCCAATTAGAAGACCTTGACGAGGACTTCGACACATATAGAGAATTTGAACT